>Ga0210020_1001649_pt1 | contig 18924 bp, 14 predicted proteins | sample CryGeymeta201514_FD_183980 | JGI IMG/M metagenome (GOLD analysis project Ga0210020, IMG submission 183980) | Groundwater microbial communities from Crystal Geyser aquifers in Utah, USA - Crystal Geyser metaG 2015-14 (SPAdes) (version 2) | ecosystem: Environmental > Aquatic > Deep subsurface >... | reverse complement strand
ATTAATTTTAATTTGCTATAATTCTGATAGAATTTTTAATATATAAAAAAATAGGAGGTGAAAAGCTATGAAAAAGATGTTAATTATGCTAATTTTAGTAGCAGTGGTTATTTTCTGGTCTAGAGCAGCTGGAGCTGCAGAACCCTTCTTTGGAGAATGGCAATATAAAAACTCCGAAGGATCGGTAATTTACACCTTTGAGCCGGCTCAAATAGGACAAATTGCGGGGCAAGGGAAAATAATTTTCATCTCTTCGTCGGAGCAATCTAAACAGTCCGTTTTTCCTTTCTTATATGTAATAGAAAGGAAAATAACTGCTTCGTCGGCAATTGATACATTTTGGGAATATATTTTAAAAATATGGTTTCCTTCCCAGAATGCGGCAATTGTAGCCAGAATTTCGCTCAGAGAAGGAAAAGTTTCTATCTCAGAGGGAGATAGAAAAGTGGTATTAACCCGGAGGTGAGTGTGAGTTGGGGCGGCGGAATAAAATATTTATTCCCCGCCTTTTTTTGTTTATCAATAAATTATTTTCTAATACCCCGAATTTATTCGTGGAGATACAGAAAAATACTTGACGTTTACAGATTAAGGATATAAACTATAAGTATGATACGGAAATCATACAAATATAGAATATATCCCAATCAAATTCAGCAAGAACTGTTTGAAAAACATTTTGGTAGTGTTCGCTGGGTATTTAACTGGGGGCTTGAAAAGAAAATAAAAGCATATCAGAAAAATAAAAAAACATTAAGTTGTTTTGATTTAACAAATGAATTAACGAAGTTAAAAAAGAAAAAAGATTTTCAATGGCTTAATGAAGTTAATAGCCAATCGCTTCAGATGTCTTTAAGAAATCTTGATAATGCCTTCACTAATTTTTTTAGAAAGAATGGTAAATTTCCAAGATTTAAAAGCAGGAAAGACAATAAAAATAGTTTTCAAATTCCGCAACACTTGAGATTAGATAATAAATTAAGTATTCCAAAGGTTTCGGATATCAAAATTAAATTAAGTAGAGCAATAGAAGGAAAGATAAAAATGGCTACAATTAGCAAAACTTCTACTAATAAATACTTTGTTTCCATTTTAACTGAGCAAGATAAAAATTTACCAAAGAAACCAAAGATAACTAAAAAAACTACTATTGGAATAGATTTAGGAATTAAATCATTTGCTACCATTAGTGATGGTAGAAAAATAGATAATCCAAAATTTTTAAGCAAATCATTTAAAAAATTAAAGAGAGAGCAGAGATGGTTAAGCAGAAAAGCAAAAGGAAGCAATAACAGAAATAAACAAAAGAGGAAAGTGGCTTTAATTTACGAAAAAATAAACAATCAAAGGTCGGATTTCATTCACAAATTAACATACCAACTAAATCACGAGAACCAAGTGAAATCCATTGCGATAGAGGATTTAAATGTAGATGGTTTGTTAAAAAATAAATATCTGGCAAAGGCAATTTTAGATGTTAGTTGGAGGGAATTCAAAAGACAATTAGAATATAAATGTGATTGGTATGGTAGAAACTTGTTAATTATTGGTAGATTTGAAGCAAGCAGTAAAACTTGTAGTTGCGGGTATGTAAATCAAGAATTGAAACTCTCAGACAGAAAATGGACTTGTCCGAAGTGTCAAGCAGAACACGATAGAGATATTTTAGCCAGCCAGAATATCAAAAGATTTGCTTTAATAGGGTCGGGCAGACCCAAATCTACGCTTGTGGAGACCAGCCGTTAGGCAGTCGTTGAAGCAAGAATCTCCTGACTTTGGTCGTGGAGAGTGTCAAAGTTAAAATTTGTTTATACTTAAACCATGAAAATTCTGGCTATTGAAACCCCGAAGCAATCCCTTTGGGATGCTACGGGGCAGGCTTCTTGCTTATAATCATGCGTATTTTATCCATTGAAACAAGTTGTGACGAGACGGCTGTTGCGTTCGTGGAAGCCGATGGCGGCCTAAAAAATCCGCGATTCAAAATTTTAAAAAACTTGGTGGCTTCGCAAATAAAAATTCACCGGCCTTATGGCGGCATTGTTCCGAATTTAGCCAAAAGAGAACACACCAAAAATTTGCCAATTTTATTTCGGCAAATTTTTGGAAACTCTAAATCCGAAATTCTAAACTCTAAACAAATCCCAAACTCTAAATCCAAAATTCTAAACACCATTGATTTAATTGCCGTGACCGTTGGTCCGGGTCTGGAGCCGTGCCTTTGGACCGGCATAAATTTCGCTAAAGAATTATACTCAAAACTCAAAACTCATAACTCAAAACTTAAATTAGTCGGAGTCAGTCATTTAGAAGGCCACCTCTACAGTTTTTTGCTATCGCAAAAAACTGCAAATCCTAAATCCCAAATCCTAAATCCTAAACAAAAATTTTTAGAGTTTAGAATTAAACCCTCCGGGGACTTGCCTTTGGCAACAACGAATTTAGAGTTTCCAGCAATTTCATTGCTGGTTAGTGGTGGGCATACAATTCTTCTTTTAATGAAAGATTTAGTTCATTACAAAAAATTAGGCGAGACGCGCGATGATGCGGTTGGCGAATGTTTTGACAAAGTTGGCAGATTATTAGGCCTTGCTTATCCCGGCGGCCCGGAGATTGAAAAACTTGCAAAATTCGGAAATTCTAATGCCATAAACTTTCCCCGGCCAATGATTAATCAGAAAAATTATGACTTCAGCTTTTCGGGCCTCAAGACCGCCGTGTTATACTACTTACGCGATCAAAAACTCAAAACCCATAACTCAAAATTCAGAGCTAATGTTGCTGCCTCTTTTCAAGCCGCTGCTTTTGATGTTTTAATTTATAAAACGCTCCGGGCTGCTAAAGAATTCAAAACTAGGTCAATTTTGGTTTCCGGCGGCGTAGCGTCAAATAATTCTTTAAGGAATTATTTGAAATTAAGAATTAAGAATTTAGAATTAAGAATTAATCTTTTGATTCCGCCCAAAAAATTCTGTACCGACAATGCGGCGATAATTGCCGTTGCTGGCTACATTAATTATTTACAAAAGAAAAAACACCACCTAAACGCCCAAGGTAATCTTACTATATAAAATGTTTTCTTTTTTAAAATCCCTAGACTGGAAATTAAATTTAGCCATTTTTATCCTGATGGCTGCCGGTTTGGTTAGTTTGGCAAGTAATAATCAGGAATTATTTTATAAACAACTCCTATGGTATCTTGTTGGTTTTGCGCTTCTGGTTATTATTATTCGGTTTGACTGGCGGCCATATATCAATTATCGCGGCGTAATTTTTGGTCTTTACTTTTTATCAATTTTACTTTTAATAGCTACTTATTTTTTGGCGCCGACCATCAGGGGGACAAAGGGCTGGCTTCCTCTGGGACCCTTTAATTTTCAGGTTTCAGAATTTGCTAAATTAGTTTTGATTATTTTCTTCAGCCATTTTTTCAGTCGGAAACATATCGGAATTGGCCGAGTCTCCACTTTAATTACCTCTTTCATTTACTTCTTAATCCCCGGATTTTTTGTTGCTCTTCAGCCTGATTTTGGTTCGGTTTTAATTCTTTTTTGTCTTTGGTTTGGATTCCTTTTAGTCAGCGGCATCAAATACCGGCATCTAATCATTGCCTTGATTATTTTTTCAATTTTGGGGATAATAGTCTGGCAGAGTGTTTTAAAGGACTATCAGAAAGAGAGAATTTTAGGATTTTTCTTTCCTGGCCGCGACCCCTTAGGAACTAATTACAGCGCTATTCAATCAAAAATCGCTATTGGCTCAGCCGGATTATTTGGCAAGGGGTTTCAACAAGGAACTCAAACCCAGTTAGGTTTTTTGCCTGAGGCTCAAACCGATTTTATCTTTGCGGCTTTTATTGAAGAATGGGGATTATTAATAGGACTGCTCATAGTTTTGGTTTTCGGGGTTTTAATTTTAAGAATTATCAAGATTGGCCTGAGTGCTGATAATAATTTCAATCGGTTTATTTGTCTGGGAACAGCTATTCTATTAACTGTCCAATTTATTTTTAATGTCGGTTCAAATTTGGGCCTGACGCCGGTTATTGGAGTAACCTTCCCGTTTTTAAGTTACGGCGGCTCCAGCCTCTTGACTAATCTAATTTTAATAGGTATCATTCAGGCGATTTTTATTCGCCGTTCTTTATAAAATTACATAATGACAAAATCTTTTAAAGCCGCCAACGCGGATTAACGCGGATAAAAATCAATTTCATTATGGGCATCAAGAAAGGATTATTGATTGTTGGTTGTTGGCTAGGAGTTTTGGGTTTAAGTTTATTGTTTTTGTATCTATTTCAATTTTTAAATTTTGGCAGTTTGGCTCAGAATCAGGATTTTTGGATAAAAACAGGGATGAGTTTTAATGAAATCGCCGACCAACTTAAAGCTGAAAATTTTATTCGGTCAAAAATAATTTTTGAAATTTACAGTTTGCTCACCGGCAAAGCCAATCAATTCAAGCCGGGCCGATATATTTTAACCACCAATATTTCTATTCCCAAACTGGTTAAGGTTTTAACAAAGGGACCGGAGGAAATTTCCGTAATGATTGCCCCGGGAATGACATTAAAAGAAATCGACGACAAGTTAAGCTTGTTAAATATTATCAAGCCGAATGATTTGGTAAATTTAGATATTCATTTTTTAAAAAATGAATATCCCTGGCTAGGTGAAACAAAGATACTTGAGGGATTTCTTTTGCCCGACACTTATCGTTTTTTTTCTGATTCTGACACCAATTTAGTTATCCACAAGTTTTTAGACAATTTTGAAATTAAAGCCTTGCCCTTTTTTAAAGGCAGTGATAATATTTTAGATAAATTAATTTTGGCTTCCCTTTTAGAAAAAGAAATTCCTGATTATGAGGAGAAAAAAATTGCGGCCGGAATTTTGTTCAAAAGATTAAAAACCGGCATACCCCTTCAGGTTGATGCGAGCTTGGTTTATGCTAAATGTTCCGGTAGATTTTTTGGTTGTCCGCCACTTACAGAGGCTGATTATAAAATTGATTCCTCTTACAATACTTATCTTTATCCCGGTTTGACCGAAACTCCGATTGCCAACCCTGGTTTAGAATCAATAAAATCAGTTTTAAATCCAGAGAAAACAGATTATTGGTATTATCTTTCCGACCCTAAAACTAAAAAAACGGTTTTTTCAAAAACCTTGGATGAGCATAATAAAAATCGAGCCAAATATTTATATTAATTAAATTAAATAAAAAATCATTGACCGTTTCTTAGCCGGGTAATTTATTTTTTTAATCTTTATTTAAGTATGGTAAAAAACTTACCTACCAAACTTTTTTCGTCTCATCCCGAGTCGTTCATCAAACAACAATTTTTAGCCGAAATCCAAACCACTTCCTGGGATTGGTTTGTTAAAAAAGGATTAAAAGAACTTTTTGACGAAATATCGCCGATCAGGGACTATTCCGGAAAAGATTTAGAACTCTATTTTTTGGATTATTATTTTGATGAACCCAAATATGATGAAGAAACCGCCCGGTTTAAAAGCCTATTTTACGAGGCGCCTTTAAGAGCAAAAGTCAAATTGGTCAATCACCGGAATAAAAGTACCAAGGAACAGGAAGTTTATCTGGGAGATTTTCCGATAATGACCAATCGGGGCACTTTTATCATTAATGGTATTGAAAGAGTGGTGGTCTCCCAGCTGATTCGTTCAGCCGGGATTTTCTTTGCCGCAGACGCTTTCAAGGCGCGAAAACTTTTTGGAGCCAAAATTATCCCTAACCGGGGTGCTTGGTTGGAATTTGGGACCGACCCTGACGGTACGGTGAACGTCAAGATTGATCGTCACCGCAAGACACCGGTAACCAATCTCTTAAGAATCTTTGGGCTGGAAAAAAATGAAGAAATTATAAAAACCTTCAGCGACGTGGATAAAGGTCCTTTGAAATTTATTGAAGCGACTCTTAAAAAAGACGCAGCCAAGAGCGTCCCCGCCTCCTATACCGAAATTTACAAAAGGCTTCGGCCCGGTGATTTGGCGACTCCGGAAAATGCAAAAAGTTTGATTGATGCGATGTTTCAAAGGATTGACCGATACAATCTTTCCAGGGTGGGAAGATTTAAGTTTAATCAGAGATTGGGAATTAAAAACAAAGAAAGCCAAGTCCTTGACCTCCAGGATTTAATTTTAGTTGTTAAGGAAATCATCAAATTAAACAACAGTCCTTTGGCTGAACCGGATGACATTGACCATTTGGGCAACCGCCGAATTAGGGCGGTCGGTGAATTGCTCCAAAACCGACTTTACGTGGGTTTTGCCAGATTGCGCCGAATTATTCAGGACAGAATGTCTACTTTAGATTTAGAAACTTTAACAGCCACCCAGTTAATCAATGCCCGGCCATTAGTGGCCATTATTAAAGAATTTTTTGCCTCTTCACAACTCTCGCAATTTATGGACCAGGTTAACCCCCTCTCAGAATTGGAACATAAACGCCGACTCTCGGCCATGGGTCCGGGCGGCTTGACCCGGGAAAGAGCCGGCTTTGAAGTGCGCGATGTCCATATTTCTTATTATGGTCGGATTTGCCCGATTGAAACGCCCGAGGGACAAAACATCGGTTTAATAAGCCACTTGGCCAACTATGCCCGCTTAAACGAATATGGTTTTTTGGAAACTCCTTATCTGAAAGTTAAAAATGGAAAAGTAACCCAGAAGGTTATCTGGTTAAACGCTTTAGATGAAGAAAAATACAAAATTGCCCAAGGAAGCACCGAATTGGACAGTAACAAAAGAATCATTAAAGACAACGTGGAGGTTAGATTTGGCGGTAAGCCAGAAACCTATCCTAAGGAACAAGTCGAACTCATTGATTCGGCACCCAATCAGATGGTGGGTGTGGCCGCTTCTCTTGTCCCTTTTCTTGAACACGATGACGCCAATCGGGCGCTGATGGGCTCCAATATGCAGCGTCAAGCCGTGCCCTCAATAAAACCCCAGGCTCCTTTGGTCTCAACGGGCATAGAAGAAAAAGCGGCTTTTGATTCCGGTCGGCTACTCATTGCCGAATCTGACGGAGAAGTGTTGGAAGTTGACGGTCGTTCCATTGTCGTTGAGGAGGCGGGGAAGAAAAAAAGAAACTACCTGATTCATAAATTCAGAAGGTCAAATTATTACACCTGTATTTCTCAACGACCGTTGGTGAAAAAGGGCCAAAAGATAAAAAAGGGAGATGTTTTGGCTGACTGCGCTTCAACTGAGGCCGGCGTCTTGGCCTTGGGTCAGAATCTTTTAGTAGCTTTTATTTCCTGGGAGGGCGCCAATTTTGAAGACGCGATTATCCTTTCAGAAAGAGTGAGAAAAGACGACTTATTTACCTCAATCTATATTGAAGATTTTTATTGTGACATCAGAGATACCAAATTAGGACCGGAAGTGACCACTCCGGACATTCCCAACGTGCCCGAAGACAAACTTAAAAATCTTGATGAAGAGGGAATTATCAGGATTGGCGCCGAGGTAAATGCCGGAGACATTTTGGTGGGTAAAATTTCTCCCAAAGGAGAAGTTGAACTGACCTCTGAAGAAAAACTGTTGCGAGCGGTTTTCGGCGAAAAAGCGGCTGACGTCAGAGACGCTTCGCTGGTTTTGCCTCATGGTAAATCCGGTCGGGTGGTCGGCATTAAAATTTTTTCCCGTGACCGCGGCGACAAACTTGAGCCGGGGGTTATCAAAAAAATTCAAATAGACATCGCTCAACTAAGAAAAGTCAGAGCCGGCGACAAATTGGCCGGCCGGCATGGCAATAAAGGAGTAATTTCTCAGGTTCGACCGGCTGAAGACATGCCTTATCTTGAAGACGGGACGCCGGTAGACATTATCTTAAATCCCTTAGGCATTGCCTCGCGAATGAATTTGGGGCAAGTTTTTGAAACGCATTTGGGAATGGCTGCTCATAAACTTGGTTACCGGGCCGTTACTCCGGTTTTTGTCGGAGCCGATGAATATCAAATTAAAGATGAGTTGAAAAAAGCCGGCTTACCGGAAACGGGCAAAATCACTCTTTATGATGGCAGAACCGGCCAACCCTTCTCGCAGCCAATTACCGTGGGTTATATCTATATGATGAAACTCAACCATTTAGTGGAAGATAAAATTCATATGCGTTCCACCGGTCCTTATTCATTGATTACTCAACAGCCCTTGGGCGGAAAAGCCCAATTTGGAGGTCAGCGTTTTGGCGAAATGGAGGTTTGGGCGCTTGAGGGTTACGGGGCAGCCCATTGTCTTCAAGAGATGTTAACCATCAAATCAGACGATGTTTTTGGCCGGGGAGCCGCCTTTGAATCAATTATCAGGGGCGAACGAATTAAAAACCCAAGCATTCCTTCAGCCTTTAATGTTTTAGTCAATGAACTCAAGGCTTTGGCTTTGGGGGTGGAGGCAGTAAAGAAAGAAAATTTAAAACACGAAACACAAAATCCAAAACAAACGGATTTATAATTTATGGAATTTGACGCCTTAAAACTTAAAATTGCTTCCCCTGAAGAAATTCTCCTATGGTCTTATGGAGAGGTGCTTAAAGCGGAAACGATTAATTACCGAAGTCAGCGGCCGGAAAAAGACGGTCTTTTTTCCGAACGCATTTTCGGTCCAACCAAGGATTACGAATGTTATTGCGGCAAATATCGCCGAATTCGCTACAAAGGAATAATTTGCGACCGCTGCGGGGTTGAAGTCGCCAGGGCGTCCGTGCGCCGCGAAAGAATGGGTCATATTAAATTAGCCGCGCCGGTAACTCACGTCTGGTTTTTAAAAACCATCCCTTCAAAGATAGGCCTGTTTCTTAATACGCCTCTTCAAAGATTGGAAAAAGTAATTTATTACGCGGCTTATATTGTTACCAACGTCAAAGAGGAAAATAAAAAGCAGGCCCTGGAAGAATTGGAGCGGGAATTTAAATCGCGGAAGAAGACCGATAAAGGCGGCTTGGAAGGATTAAAGAGCGCCATGTCTGAAGCCAAAGAAGAATTGCTTTCGTTGAAACCGGGAAAAATTCTCAGCGAGGTTGAATATTTCAATTTGGCTCGGCGCTTTGCCAATGTTTTTGAAGCTTCAAGCGGCGCTGAAGCGGTCCGAAAAATTTTAGAAAACATTGACCTTAAAAAAGAAGCTTTAAAAATTGAGCAAGAACTGAAGGGAGTCAAAGACATTACCAAGGAACGTTATTTACTTTACCGTCTTAAATTAATCCGTTCTTTCATTAAAAATAATGTACGGCCGGAGTGGATGATTTTAACGGTTCTGCCGGTCATGCCTCCGGACCTAAGGCCGATGGTGGCTTTGGACGGAGGTCGTTATGCCACTTCCGACCTAAATGACCTTTACCGCCGGGTAATTAACCGCAACAACCGACTGAAGAAGTTAATGGAATTAAGAGCTCCGGAAATTATTATTACCAACGAAAAAAGAATGTTGCAGGAAGCAGTTGACGCTTTGGTTGATAATACCGCCCGTCTTGGCAGCCAGCCGCAACTTTCCAGTCAGCGTCGGCCCTTGAGATCTTTGGCTGATATACTCAAAGGAAAACAAGGAAGATTTCGCCAAAATCTTTTGGGCAAAAGAGTTGATTATTCGGGCCGGTCGGTTATCGTTGTCGGCCCGGACCTGCGGCTTAACGAATGCGGTATTCCCAAAAAAATGGCCTTAGAACTTTTTAAACCTTTTGTCCTCAATAAAATCATCGAAAGGGGAATGGCCCACAACATCCGTAATGCCAATCACTTGATTGAAATGGCTTCGCCGGAAATCTGGGCGATTTTAGAGGAGGTGATTGCCGACCGAAAAGTTCTTTTGAACCGCGCCCCAACGCTTCATCGCTTGGGCATTCAAGCGTTCAAACCGATTCTTATTGAAGATTTATGTATCAGGATTCCTCCGATGGTTTGTTCGGCTTTTAACGCCGATTTTGACGGGGACCAAATGGCGGTCCATTTGCCCTTAACCGAAGAAGCCCAAAAAGAAGCGACTGAATTGATGCTTTCCAGCAATAATATTCTGAAACCGGCTACCGGTAACCCGATTACCGCTCCTTCTCAGGATATTATTTTGGGCTGCTATTATTTGACCAAGATAAACCCCGTTAGAAATGATATTTCTAACGGGGTAAAAGAAGCAGGAGCTAGACAGGCAAGAATTTTTGCCAGTCCGGAAGAAGCAATACTTGCCTACGATTTTGAATATCTAAAAATTAACGAACCGATTCGGGTGAAAATAGACAAAGACTTTGTTGAGACGAGTGCCGGCCGTTTAATCTTCAACGGTGTTTTGCCGAAAGATTTCAATTTCATCAATAAGACCCTTAATAAAAAAGAATTACAAAAATTTGTCACGGAGTTAATAGAAAAATACGAACTTAATCAAGTTTGGCAAATCTTGGATGAAATCAAAAGACTGGGATTTTATTACGCGACTTTGTCCGGCATCAGTTGGGGAATGGATGATTTGGTCATTCCTCCCGAGAAAAAGAAAATTTTAAAAGAGGCGGAAAATGAAATAGCTTTAATCAGAAAACATTATCAGGACGGTCTTTTAACAAGTTCCGAGTGTCGGATAAAAATTATCGAGGTTTGGGAAAGGGTCGTGGGTGAGGTTGGTCGAAAAGTTCCTCTTTATCTGGACCATTACGGCCCGGTTTATTCTATTATTGATTCCGGAGCCCGAGGCGGTTGGTCGCAGCCGGCTCAAATGGCGGGAATGAAAGGATTAGTCCAGAGTCCAAAAGGAGAAACCATTGAGTTGCCGATCAGAGCCTCTTATAAAGAGGGATTAAACGTCTTGGAATTTTTCATTAATACCCACGGCGCCAGAAAAGGTCTGATTGATACCGCCTTAAAAACCGCTTCGGCCGGTTATTTAACAAGACGTTTGGTTGATGTGGCTCAAGATTTGGTAGTTAAGGAAAATAACTGCGGAACAACCGAGGGAATTGAAATTTTTCGCTCCGATGGCGAGGAATTTAGTTATGGTTTCGGTCAGCGCCTGTTCAGCCGGACAGTAGCCGAAGACGTTAAAGTCGGTAAAAAAATAATTGTCAGAGCCAACGGAATTATTACCCGAAAAATCGCCGAGGTGATTGAAAAATCAAAAATTCAATCGGTTAAAATTCGTTCGCCGATTACCTGTAAAACTCTGCATGGTATTTGTTCAAAATGTTATGGTCTTGATTTGGGAAGAAACGAACCGGTTAAATTGGGCGAAGCAGTGGGTATTATTGCGGCTCAGTCAATCGGTGAGCCGGGGACTCAATTAACGCTTCGGACCTTTCACACCGGTGGAGTGGCGGGCGTTGATATTACTCATGGTTTGCCGCGAGTCCAAGAACTTTTTGAAATAAGGATTCCCAAAGGTAAGGCTCCTTTGGCTGAATTTGACGGCGTTATTGAGGACGTCGAGGAACGGGGAACGCTGAAAGTGATTAAATTGAAAGTTTCGGCTGGAAATAAAAAATCCAAAAAAGCTAAAGTTATGGAATATACGGTTCCGCGGACCAATATTATTTTTGTCAAACCGAAGCAAGTCATGAAGAAGGGCGACCAGATTTCCGAAGGCAGTATCGACATCAGAGAACTTTTTGAATTGAAGGGCCGGGAAGCGGTTGAACGGTATATCACCAACGAAGTCCAGAAAATTTATGTTTCAGAAGGAACTACCATCAGCGATAAACACATTGAAATCATCATTAAGAAAATGTTTTCGCGAGTAATGATTAAAGAGCCCGGAGGAACTGATTTTATAATCGGAGAAATTGTCGAAAAATCGAAGTTTCTTGAGATTAATCGCGAGGCAAAAAGAAAGAAAAAGGAACCGGCCCGGGCAAAACAACTTTTAACCGGCATTACCAAAACGGCTCTTTCCACCGAGAGTTGGCTCTCAGCCGCTTCTTTTCAGGAAACGGCTCGGGTATTGGTGATGGCAGCGGCCGAAGGAAGAGTGGATAATCTCAGGGGTCTGAAAGAGAACGTAATTATCGGCCGTTTGATTCCAGCCGGAACCGGTTTTCGTAAAACAAAACCGAGCGATGAAACATAGACAATTTATCGATTATCGTGTACTATGGTGAATAATATGATCGAAGAAGGAGAAGGAAAAAATTATGAAGTCGGTTTTTTAATTAAATCCGACTCGGATAAAGGAGGGCTTATTAAAATTTTAGAAGACAACCAATTTTCGATTATTAATGAGGGTCAAATATCAAGGATAAAATTGGCTTACCCCATTAAAAAAGAAAATTTTGCCTATTTTGGCTACCTGCATTTTTCCGGCGTTCCCGCAAATATCCGAAATTTAAGCGACAAATTAAAGACCGAATCAAAAATTTTAAGATTTTCTATCATTCCTCAGTCCGTGGAAGAAACCGAAAGCAGGATTTCCGAAGAGATTTATTCAGCTCGGGCAAGACATTTTCCAGAGCGCCAGAAAGTTCAGGGAACTCCTTTTCAGCCGTCGACCTCTCAATTACCCAAAAAGCCGGCCAGAACCGAAGCGCTCAGCAACGAAGCATTGGAGAAAAAATTAGAAGAAATTTTAAAGTGATAATAATATGAATCTCAACAAGGTTTTCATTCTCGGTCGGTTGACGGCCGATCCCCAACTCAGGACAACGCCAACTGGCCAACAGGTGGCCAGTTTCGGAGTAGCCACCAACCGGATTTGGAATGACAAAACCGGCTCCCGCCAACAGGAAGTTGAATACCACAATGTGGTGGTTTGGGGCCGACAAGCGGAAATTGTCAGTCAGTTTTTGACCAAGGGAAGTTTGCTTTTGGTTGAGGGTCGGATGCGGACAAGAACCTGGCAAAATAAGCAAGGTCAAAATCAAAGAACCACCGAGATTATCGGCGAAAGGATTCAGTTGGGACCGCGGTCAAGCCAAAGCCAAACTGGATTTAACAAGCCGGAAGCCGAAGAGACAAAAAGTGTTTCCCCTAAGAAAGAATTACCGGAAATAGATATTAACGAAGAAGATATTAAAGCAGAAGATTTACCATTCTAAAAAGCAACTATGCAATGTTTTTTTTGTTCTCAAAACTCAAAAACCATAGATTATAAAGAAGCTGAACTGCTTAAAAGATATATTTCGTCTCAAGCCAAGATTATTAATCCCCGCTACACCGGTACCTGCGCCAAACACCAGCGAATGTTGGCCCGGGCGATAAAAAGAGCCAGAATTATGGGGCTGTTACCTTTTGTCAGGCGATAAATTATGAAAAAAGACAACGAAAAATCCACTGACCTTGATAAACTCCTTGATTCTCTTCAGGATAAATTTGGCGAAGGCGCGATAATGAAATTGGACTTCGTTAAAAAAGTTGATACCGACGTGGTTTCAACAGGTTCTTTTTCTTTGGATTTGGCTTTGGGGGTCGGCGGTTTGCCGATAGGTCGGATAGTTGAAATTTACGGTCCGGAATCAAGCGGCAAAAGCACAATGGCGCTTCACGTTATCGCCGAGGTTCAAAAAAAAGGCGGCAAGGTGGCTTATATTGACGCCGAGCATGCCATGGACCCGGATTACGCAAAAAAACTTGGAGTTAAAATCGAAGACCTTTTGATTTCTCAGCCGGATTGCGGCGAAGATGCTTTGAATATCTTGGAAAGCCTGGTGCGCTCCGGCATTATCAGCGCCGTTATTATTGACTCGGTGGCGGCCCTGACTCCGCGAGCGGAAATTGAAGGCGAAATGGGAGCGCAATTCATCGGGCTTCAAGCCAGAATGATGAGCCAGGCGCTTCGCAAAATCACCGCTTTGGCTGACCGCTCTAAAACTTTGATTGTTTTCATCAACCAACTCCGCGATAAAATCGGAATGATGGGTTACGGCGAACCGACCACCACTCCGGGCGGCCGGGCTTTGAAATTTTATGCTTCGGTACGGATTGATTTAAGGCGCATCGCTCAGATTAAAAAAGGCGAGGAGGTGGTTGGGAATCGTACCCGCGCCAAGGTGGCGAAAAACAAAGTGGCGCCGCCTTTCAAAATCGCGGAATTTGATATTATGTACGGCGAAGGCATCTCTTATGAAGGCGATGTTTTGAATATGGGAATTAAAAGCGGGGTAGTTAAAAAAACCGGCAACACCTATAGCTTTGAAGACGAAAAATTAGGCGTGGGTTTAGAAGCGTGTCGGGAAAAATTAAAGCAAGACAAAAAACTTTTGGGAGAAATCAAAAAGAAAGTTCTTGAATCTTTAAAGAGTTAATTACAAAAATTTTGGCCACGATTTTTCTATTAATTTTTTTGTGTATTAACCCTATGTGCCAACCCCTTCGGGGCAAGCCCCTCTTGGTACTATGCTATAGCATAGTACCAAGACCTTTATCGGTTCAATTTAATAGGGCATACGAATCGTTCCGTACTTTGTACGGCGCAGTCTGCCGTAGGGTTTATTTTTTGATTTTTTAGAAACAGGGCTTGGACTATATTTTCTCTTTTTTCTTCCCTTGTGGCTGCGTTCCAAATAACTGCGGTAGGCTTTTTCATTTATAGCTTTTTTAATAACGCTGATAGTTTGGGGTGAAATCCATAATTCCTTGCCAATTTCCTGATAACTTTTACCGGAAATAATTTTATCCATAGCGGCGGCGCGATTAACTAAATCGCGGCGCTCGTGAGAGGTAATAAGTAATGACAACAATTCTTTAGATTCCAATATTTCCCGCCAGCAAGCAGTTTCCCATTCCTGACGAGAAGAATAATTGTCAATTGGCGGAAGAACTATTAATTTTTCCTTGTCCATAAAATAAGTATATCATACCACTATGCTATAGCATAGTGGTATGATAAAGAGAAGAATATTTTTTCATCATCACTTAAATTTAATTACTTGGGTTTAGTTTGTAGAAATTTTCAAAAATCTTTGCCACCAGTACTGGGCCGGTGCCGTCGGGAGTCGGCGTATAAAAACTTAGTGATTGACCACTGGCCACCAGGGAATTAGAATCAAAATCGCCTTTTCTTTTATCGTCTTCATTAATTGAATAGCCAAAATCAATTATTCCGGCGCCGTCCTTTAATATTTCTGGTTTTATTAGGCCGGCCTTGCCCACGCCGCTAATCACCAGATCCGCTTGTTTTAAAATTTTTAAATCGCTGCCCTCGTCCAAAAGATAAATTTCTGGACATTTGCCCATTAACCATGTCGCAATCGGTTTTCCGATTAAAAAACCCAAACCAACTACGGCTACTCTTGAGGCATGAAGCATAAAACCTGTAGCATTTACAATTTCTTCGACAACGCCGACTGACGGCGGTAAAATTGGATTTCTGCCAGTATAAAAAACACCGGCTGATCGCTCGCCTAAAACATCAACATCTTTTTTTCGGGGAATCACATTTAAACTAGAATGAGGGTTGATATTTTCCGGCAGCGGCAACTGGACAATTGTTCCGCCAACCGGTTTTTGATTGGCAATCCGGCCGATTTCATCCCGCAAATCATCATTTTTAATGGTTTCAGGAAATTTATAAATCCGAAAATCAACCCCTAACTCCTTCGCGGTTTTTTCTTTTTGTTTCAAAAAGGTTATAGAAGCCGGATTTTCGCCGACTAGAACAACTGCCAAGATTTTTTTTGGCTTTGGTCCCGATTTTAAATGGTCAATAATTTTTTGGGCTATTTCATGGCCGGAAATTTTTTGCATATCTTTTTAATTTCTTTCTCAATTGAATTAGAATTTTCTTTTTTAATCAAAGCCCAATAAATCAAATCAGCTAATTCTTTGATAATACTCGATAATTTGGTTGACTTCAAGCGTAAATATATTTTGCGATAGATGGGTGTCTGTTGCAAAATATATTTAGTTTTGCGACAGATTTTAAAAATGTTAGAATAGAAATATGCCAGACGTCCAAAAACTTTTAGATGATTACCTTAATTATTTAGAGATAGAAAAAAATCGTTCCATCAAAACGCGAGAAAATTACAAGCGCTATCTCGACGCTTTTATTAATTTCTCTAAAATCAAAACCGAAAAAGATATTTCTGCCGAAAAGGTTCGGGATTTCCGGCTGCATCTGGCCCGAGTGGAAACTCCCAAGGGAGAAAATTTAAAAAAGACCACCCAGAGTTATTACATTATTGCCCTGCGTAATTTTCTTAAATATTTAATCAAGCGCGATTTTGACGTCTTATCTCCGGACAAAATTGAACTGCCGAGAATACCCGGCCGGCAGATTGAAATCATTGAATACCCTGATTTGGAGAGATTGCTGGCTGCACCCAACGGTTCTGACTTGCGCAGTTTGCGCGACAAAGCAATTTTGGAAACTTTATTTTCGACTGGCTTGCGAATTTCCGAGCTTTGTAGTTTGAACCGTCGTTTTGATATAAATCGCGGCGAACTGACAGTTCGCGGCAAAGGCGGAAAATTAAGAGTGGTTTTTCTTTCCGAACGATCTAAGAAAGCGATTAAAAATTATTTAGACAAACGGTTTGATACCGAAGAAGCGCTTTTTATAAGTTTAACTAAATCAAAAAAGCCGAAGGTTATCGCTAGAATAATACCGCGGACTATCCAAAGAATTGTTGATTTTTACAGCCGAAAAGCCGGCATCACCAAAAAAGTCCACCCTCATACCATCCGTCATCTTTTTGCCACAGACCTTTTAATTGGCGGCGCTGACTTACGTTCAGTCCAGGAACTTTTGGGTCACGCCAGCATTTCCACCACTCAAATTTACACTCATCTAACCAATAAAGAACTCAGGGAAGTACATCGGGCCTTCCACGGCCGCCGCCGGGAATAAACCATCCCATCTACTTTATATTCTTAATTACTTTATAAATTACTCTAATATTATGCGATCGCATAATATTAGAGTAATAGTAGCAGTATAAGCAAATTAAAATCTTTATTTTAAGCAATATGCTTTAAGCTCCCTGTTTTTGTAATTTCAAAAATCTCCACAAAATCGACTAACTTCATTTTAAGCAAATCATCTAAAAATTCTTGTGGAATTTTCACCTTACCCATCCAAACGCTTTTCTGAACCATTTTAAGTCCTAAATTATCTAAGGCAGCCCTTAACCAATTCCTTTTCCTTTTTTCAACTTCTGGAACATCAAAAATCACAACAATAACTTTATCGGCCTTCTCTTTAGGATAAGGAATTTCCGGCAAGCGTTTCTCATTTCTCTTTCTAAATAAAGTTAACTCGTTTTTTCCTTTTTCAGTTAATATCCAAAATCTTTTCTTGTCTTTCTGCTTTTTTTCTATTAAACCATCCTGTTTCAAAACGTACATCATCTTATAGTATCTCTGTTTAAGTTGTTTTCGCTGTTCTTGGATAAATTCTTTATTCTGTCGTTCTCTTTGGCGCTTTGATAATTCATATTGCATTCTGCCATAAGAGGCGCCGTAGCCCGAGCTTAATATTGCGTCAAAAAGATCAGCGGTATTAATCATAGTATCCTTAACCGATTCTAATATTTTTAAAGTAATTTCCCCTTTCATTTTTTATTTAAATTTTATTTAAAATTCATTATAACTCTAATATTATGCGATCGTCAAGTATTAGAGTAAGTACTGACGGCGATGTGGGGAATATAGTAATACATAGTAATACAATGTATGTGTCGAGGGCGGGAGTCGAACCCGCAAGCCTTGCGGCAATAGGTTCTAAACCTATCGTGTTTCCCAGTTTCACCACCTCGACAGAAATTAGAAGATAATTATATTCAATATCTGATAAAACTGAAATAGCTTGACTTTTTTGTTATTTTATGCTACCTTTTAGGTAGTTTCAAGAGTGTAGAAGCGGATTGACGCAGATTAATACGCGGATAAACGCAGATGTCTTGAAACAAGTACATTGTCAATTTTATAAGGAATGAACTGAAAAAACAATAAAACTTGGCCGAATGGCCGGAAAGGAGGAAGAAAGATGGAAAAGAAAAAGAAAGGGAAGATTTTATCTAACCGACTGGCGATTATATTAATTGGTGCAGTCGCTGTTTGGTCGCTAATCCTCGGATTAGTTATTGATGGTTACGCTTTTACACTGCTCGGATTGGGGACAATCGCAGCGATTTTGATTTTTAACGCTGTGGTTATCGTCCCTGTGGTCCATTTTGGAATACCGACCAGAGTGGGAAAAAGAATCAAAAAGGCAGATGGGAAAGTAGTTATTTTGCATGAGGGATTTGATTTTGTCTTGCCTCTCATCGATGACTTGGAGGAAAAGAACATTATTTCCAAAAAACTTACCACCAAGGAGATAAAGACAAAAGCTATCTCAAGAGACCGGCTTGAGGTCTTTCTGGTAGGGTCATTACAATATAGCCCCTTCGATCCCAATACTTATATTGAGAGGGAGCCAGAAACGATAAGCAAAGGATTAGTTGATGCAATTGAGAGTGAATTTGGTAAGGTGTGCGGCACCAAGGACGCTGATGCTTTTGTCAAAAGCCGTACAGAAATAGAAGTTCTTATTAATTGTGTTTTGCGACTTAAGCGACCCCCTCATTATTTCTTCAACGAAGCAACCGAAAAATCTAAGCAAGAATTTCCATCGCTTGAAATCGTTGCTAACAAGTTTATGGGAAAAATAAGCGAACTTGCCAATACAGATAAAGAAGAGGCAGGTAAACTGTCTCCAAAAAAATGGAAATTGAAAGAATTAGAGAAAGAAGGTGAGCCCGAATCAAAAGAGCCAAAAAAGGAAGAGAAAGAGATTGATATTCTTGCTTTCTATCGGGACAACACTACTCGAATCAGTCTTATACTTGACTTATTAGAGGAACAACAACCTTCTCCGATAGAGAAGTTATACGGAATCAAGGTGGCAATATTTCGTGCTGCCAAGATTGGTTTTTCGGAAAAGGTGCAAAAGGCATTCGAGGAGGAAAGAAGTGCGATAGCGGAAATGAAGGCAGCTGAGGTAAGATTCA
>Ga0210020_1001643_pt1 | contig 18947 bp, 18 predicted proteins | sample CryGeymeta201514_FD_183980 | JGI IMG/M metagenome (GOLD analysis project Ga0210020, IMG submission 183980) | Groundwater microbial communities from Crystal Geyser aquifers in Utah, USA - Crystal Geyser metaG 2015-14 (SPAdes) (version 2) | ecosystem: Environmental > Aquatic > Deep subsurface >... | reverse complement strand
AGAATCTCACGTTTGCGGCGTGGAGACCCTTCGGGTGCACACCGTCCTGCGTTCGGTGCAGGGAAGAACGCGCCCTCAGGGTGACACCTCAGAGAAGATTTTCGTGAACATTGCGCTGTAATACTAAACGTCCCAAGAAAACTCATCTGGAGGCATGGGGATCTTTTGAACACGCCAATTTGCCTTTTCCTTTAGACGGTGGAAACTGAGACGGACCCTAAACTCTTCTCCCAAAGTTGGTGCATTACGACCGGCTATCCAAATTGTGTCTTGCGTATTAGGATTGTATCTATCTTGCAACATCCCATTTGGCACAGCCGCAACCGTTACGCTTTTCAATACATTTCCACCATCTTGCTCTTGATAGTTGTATTTGACGAAAAGGGTTGTTGTCAAATAGGACTCGCCTTTGAGAGAAAGAATTGCGGGCAACTTGCCTGGAACTTCAATATCTCTCCCAAAACGGACTTGTTTCACCATCATAGAAAGCTGCGAAGTTTGCAACGTAGCGGTACCTTGCCCGCTGACCTTTTCAGCTTTTGAGTCTACGAATAAGGCTTGCTTGAGGGTGTAATCGGGATGAAAAAGGTAACAAGCGCGCTTGTAGTCAACTTTGCCAAACAAACGCTGATCAATTCTCGGCATCCCCAGACGTTCTAATGCCTCTCGCGTTATGTCCTCGCCAATATCTGCGACCAGATCGCTTTCTTCACAGAATATTTCTTGAGCGGTTGTTCGATAATCGTGAATCGCTTGAGTCACCAGCCGCAAGGATACTTTTTCGATTTCTTCCAGGCGGTTAAGGTTTTGATTGAGTTCTTGAGGTTTGATAAGCATAGGGTTCCGGTTCCGCTTCAGAAATCAGCCTCATTTGTTTCCCAGATTTAATCTGCATTCGGGTTAAAGCAACATATTTTTCTTCGAGTTCAATCCCAATGTAATGCCGGTTCTCTTGAATAGCAGCAATAGCTGTTGTTCCACTGCCTATGAAGCAGTCGAGTACGATGTCGTTAGGGTCAGTCAACAATCGAATTACCCGTAATGGTAATTCAATAGGAAATTTGGCTTCGTGGTCATCATTAGCCCTGACAGAAGGGAAATACCATACTCCTCTTGAGCCCCAATCTTTCCATTCGTCCGATGATAGCCGTGTCCTGTCAAACTTGGTTATTCCCGGTTTCCAAAAAAAGTATAAGTATTCGAATTCATCCACGGAACGGTAAGACAAACTAGCCCAACGCGAGTTTTTCCAAGTCGCGTCTTTTACCCATACCCTACGGTCATAAGGATAAAAGCCTGCCTTAAGTGCCCACTCTTCTACCAAACCGCCTACAATTTTCACTCTTGTTTGTGGTTCGTGTTTGCCTCCACGTATGTTGTTGCCATTAAGCCGACGGTCTACTGTCTGCTCACTACAACCTAGTAACCTGGCTAATTGATATCGGTTATAACCAGGATGTTCTGCCATTGCTCTTAGAATGTCTTCCCTAGTAGTAGGCGAGCGTTTTCTGTTTACCGCTTCGGCCTGAACACGCGGCATGTCGGGTTCCTTGAAGCATAGAATATCGGCGATATTTACCACTAAAAAGCCGCCTGGCTTGATAATTGGAAAATGTAAGCGGATAACCGTTTCTAGTAAACTTTGCCAATCTCTAAAAGTTAAATACGCCTCATATTCCTTGCCAACGAAGTAAGGAGGAGACCAAACACTTAAAGCTATACTGTTTGGTTCAATCTGGGGCAGAAGTTCTCGTGCGTCACCCTGGTATATCTCATTTGGGTGCAAATAAGTAGTGTGTGTGCTTCCGTTAAAATAAAGCACACGAAAGGTATCTTGCAAATCTTTCGGCAGCCTTTCGAGTTTGAAGTTCGGAAGAGCTTGTTCACTCATAATTAATTATCGCCGTTCTGTAACTATCACCGTCCATTCCTATTATACCTACTTTGTTTGTAAATATACCTCTTCTTTCGACATTAGCAAGACCGTTAGGCGATATTCTACAATTCTGCAATCAATCCACAATGAACAGTTTTGCTCCCGTTTCTGTGTGGGACCGGTGCGGGGCAACATCATCGGCGACTTCATAACTTGTCCCTGGGGTGAGGGTGAACACCCTGCCGTCTTTGAGTTCGGTGATCAGCTCTCCTTCCAAAACGAGGAGAACGTGCCCACGACTGCACCAATGATCGGCGAAATATCCTGCTGAGTACTCGACCATGCGGACGCGGATATTGCCGATCTCCAGAGTACGCCAGAGCGCCAGCCCTGTCTTGCCGGGGTGCTCGCTGGGCTTGATCTGGCTCCAATCGGTAAAGCAGAAGGGGACATCTTGGATTTTCATTAGACCTCTTGCATAAGTGCCAGCCTATGATGAAAATTTCTGCGGGACGGGCTCCCATGCCCGTCTTTCGGCGGCGTAGGAGCCGCCTCTACAAAATCCTGGAGACTTTTGCAAGAGGTCTATTATTTCAAACTTCCAGTCGCAATCGCCGCCTTGACTTCGCCGATGGCCTTGGTGATCTGGATTTCGCGCGGACAGGCCAGGGTACAGTTAAAGACGGTATGGCAGCGGTAGACGCCAAAAACGTCATTCAATATCTTGAGCCGTTCGGCTGCAGCCTTGTCGCGGCTGTCAAAGATGAAGCGGTGGGCGGTGACGATGGCCGCCGGGCCGACATACTGGTCGTTGGCCCAGAAGGAGGGACAGGAGGTGGTACAGCAAGCACACAGGATGCACTTGGTGGTGTTGTCGAAGCGCTCGCGGTCTTCCTGGCTTTGATAGCGTTCCTGCGCCGGTTCGGGTTCATCGTTGATGAACCAGGGCTTCACGGAGCGGTAGTTCTCGAAGAACGGTTCCATGTCCACGATCAGGTCTTTGATGACGCTCAGGCCGAGAATCGGCTCGACGGTGATTTTCGCGCCGGTGTCGCGCACCAGCGTCTTGCACGCCAGGCGGTTGAAGCCGTTGATGCGCATCGCATCCGACCCGCAGATGCCGTGTGCGCACGAACGGCGGAAGGAGAGCGTCCCGTCCTGGTAGCCCTTGACCTTTTCGAGCAAATCCAGCACGCGGTCGGTGGGATCGGCCTCCAGTTTGTATGTTTTGTAAGAAGGCTTCTTGTCCTTTTCGGGGTTGTAGCGGAAGATTTTGAGTGTGACTTTCATGGGGGCATCCTCTGTTGTTCCCGTTCTGGGGGGCAGGTAAACAGGTAGACAGGTCAGTACCTGTATACTTGCTACTTGTCTACTTGTCTACTTGTCTACTTGTCTACTTGTCTACTTGTCTACTTGTCTACTTGTCTACTTGTCTACTTGTCTACCTGTGTACCTCAATATACCCGTTCTTTCGGCTGATATTTGGTGATGACGACCGGCTTGTACTTCAGGTCAATCCGGCCATCCTGGCGCATCAGGGCCAGGGTATGTTTGAGCCACTTCTTGTCATCGCGCTTGGGATAATCCTCCCGTGCGTGGCCGCCGCGGCTCTCAGTGCGGGCAATGGCCGAAACGGTGGTGACCTCCGCCAGGTCGAGCAGGTTGCCCAGTTCCCAGGCGTTGATCAGTTCCATGTTGAAGATCTTGCCCGTATCGGTGACGCGCACGTGCGTCAGGCGTCCCTTGAGTTCGCGCACCTTTGCCAGGGCGTTCTTCATGCCGGCCTCGATGCGGAAGACGCCCATGTCATCGAACATCACCTTCTTCATTTCGCCGGCGATGTCGAAGGCGTTCTCGGTGCCATCGGAGGTGCGATAGACATCCAACTGGGCGCGGGCGAAATCGGCAGCGTCGGCGGGAAGCGGCTGGAAAGAAGCGCCCCTGGCAAATTCCCCCGCCCGGATGCCGGCATGTTTGCCAAAGACGATGATATCCACCAGTGAGTTGGTCCCCAACCGATTTCCGCCGTGCACCGAGACGCAGGCACACTCGCCAGCCGCATACAGGCCGGGCATGACGGTGTTTTTCTCATCCATCACCACCTCGCCGTACATGTTGGTGGGGATACCGCCCATGGCGTAGTGCGCCGTCGGCTGGATGGGCATCGGCTGGGTAAGCGGGTCCACGCCCAGGTAGACGCGGCAGAAGTCAATGATATCGGGCAGTTTGCGGAAGATTTCCTCGCTGCTGACGACCAGCGGAGAACCATCCGGGCGTTTGCGGCCGTCAATGACCGCATACTTGTTGACCGTCTCCGGGCGGACATCGAGATAGACGTAATTTTGTCCGTTGATGCCGCGTCCCTCGCGGATTTCGAGGTAGATGGCGCGGCTGGTGACATCCCGCGAGGCCAGGTCCTTGGCCTTGGGGGCGTATTTTTCCATAAAGCGCTCGCCCTCGCCGTTGACAAGCACGCCGCCCTCGCCGCGCACGGCCTCGGTGATAAGGATGCCCAGTTTGTAAATGCCTGTCGGGTGGAACTGGAAAAATTCCATGTCTTCGGCAGGGATGCCGCGCCGCAGGGCAACGGCGATGCCATCGCCGGTAAAGGAATAGGCATTGGAGGTGACCTCCCAGATGCGCCCGTGTCCGCCGGTGGCGAAGATGACGGCTTTGGCGTGGAAGACGTGCAGTTCGCCGGTTGCCAGCTCCACTGCCACCACGCCGGCGGCCATGCCGTTTACCCCCGTATGAGGGTTGACCATCAGCAGGTCAATAACCTGGAATTCGTCAAAGAAGGTGACGTTATTCTTGATGCACTGCTGGTAGAGTGTCTGCAAGATCATGTGACCAGTGCGGTCGGCGGCGTAACAGGCGCGCCGCACTGGTTTGCCGGTGACGTTGTTGGTGTGTCCGCCAAACGGACGCTGGGCAATTTTGCCGTCCGGTGTACGGTCGAAGGGCAGGCCCATGTGTTCCAGTTCATAGACGGCCGGGATGGCCTCGTTGCACATGAACTCGATGGCATCCTGGTCGCCGAGGTAATCGGAGCCTTTGACCGTATCGTAGGTGTGCCATTCCGGGTGGTCTTCTTCCAGGTTGCCCAAGGCTGCGCCAATGCCGCCCTGGGCGGTGCCGGTGTGCGAGCGGGTGGGGTAGAGTTTGCTGATTACGGCGGTCTTGGCGGTCTTGGAGGCGTACAGGCCGGCCATCAAGCCTGCGCCGCCTGCGCCTACCACGACCACTTCAAACTGATGAGTTTTCATTATGCCACTCCTACGCAGTAAATGATGCGGTAAGCACGTAGATACCGACGATGAGCATGAAAAGCCAGATCAGGAATACCAGGCCGCGCAGCAGAACACGACCCCATGTCGGGTTGAGATAATCTTCGAGCACCACGCGCAGGCCGTTCAGGCCGTGCGTGCCAGCGAAAAAGATGAAGAGGGTGCCCAGCACTTTCCAGAAACCGTTGTCATAGAGCGCAGTGTCAATCACATCTGTGCTTTGGATGTGAAACGGGTTTGGCATGTAGCCCCAGCGCAGCAGGGCCACCAAGTCCATTTGCTGGCGGGCGCCCATGACCAGGGCTGCCACGATGCCGGTGAAGGCGAACAGGTACATCGTCAGGGCGGAGATGCGCGTGAACAGCCACATCAGGTAATCGAGGCTGAAGCCGCGTTGCGGAGCAGTTCTCGGTCTCATCATTGCCTCCTTAACCAGCCAGTCCGCTGCGGACTAAGATGAAGACGGCCATGCCGAAGATGGGCAGGAAGATGAACCATTCCAGCCAGATAGCCTCACGCTGGTATTCGAGCAGTTTCGGCCACAGGTCCAGGAGCACGATGCGCAGGCCGTTGATGGTATGGAACAGCGCGCAGAAGAAGATGAAGATCTGGAAGATCCAATTCTCGTAAATCGTGTTGATGAAGATGCCGAGATCGCTGCCGAATTGCTGGCTGAGAAAAGACGCCAGGATGTGGAGTGCCACGAAGAGCAGGATGCCCAGGCCGCTGATCCGGTGCAGGATCCAGGCCAGCATTGGCCCCTTGCCCTGGTATCGCAGGCCTTCCATCAGGCCAACGTTCCTTTTTAGACCCATCTACGCCTCCTTGCATACAGAATATTGGCTTTCTGGGATTTGGCGTGATAGACCCCCATATCTGGCGGTAAGCCGTAGGACAAATTGCCAATTTGTCCTACATTTGCCACATCATCACAGCGATTCCCAAAGACCCAAAGAATATTTGGGGACTCTGTTTATTATCCCCGTGCTATTGTGTGGAGAAAAGTGACAATACTCATGGATTATTCGTTCCAGACATCCTCTTAGGGAAGGGCGATTCATCCTTATAATCTATTTGCGGGCATTGTTTGTAATGGTAGGTGAAAGCCCTACCATAATGGAACTCTTTCTACGGTAAAATTCGGATACTGGCACTCAATACCTGCAAGAACACAGGTACTTTACCTGCAAGAACACAGGTACTTTATTTTACAACAAATTCTGTGAGCGGACTGAGCGGACTGAAGTCCGCTCTCCAGGAGGTACGCATGGCAGGTTCCCATCATGGTAGCGCAGTTAGCTACCATCATATCAGCCGGCGTGACTTTGTCAAGTTGACGACGGCGGCGCTGGGCACGATCATGGGCGCGGTCATCGGCCTGCCGGCCATTGACTATCTGATTGACCCGGCGCTCAAGGCCCCCAAGACCGATGCCTGGATCCCGCTGGGGAAACTGGAGAAATTCGAGGTCGGCAAGCCGGCGCTGGTCACATTCACTCGCAGCAAGGTCAACGGTTGGGAAAAGACGGTCAACAGCTACGGCGTATTCGTGCTAAAAAAATCGGATACTGATGTGCTGGTGCTCTCCAATATATGCACACACCTGTCCTGCCGCGTCAACTGGAAAGAAGACCGGCAGGAATACGTCTGCCCCTGCCACGATGCGCAGTTCGGCATCAACGGCGAAGTGCTGGGTGGCCCACCGCCCCGTCCGCTGGATCGTTTTTCCGGTGAACAGGTCAAGGTCGAGGACGGCACGCTGTTCATTCATCTCCTGGAAGGTTAACTATGTGGCAAAAAATCTACGCCTGGCTGGATGAACGTCTCAGCTTGAACGGCATCTACAAAGCGGTTCTCGACCGTCCCGAACCCAAGGGCAACTGGTGGAACACGCTCGGCAGCGCCAGCCTGTTCCTGTTCCTGCTCCAGGGCGTGACCGGCATTCTCCTGACCATGTACTACACGCCCTCGCCCGACCATGCCTACGACAGTATCCAATACATCATGAACGGCATGACTTTCGGCTGGCTGATCCGCGGCATCCACCATTGGGGTTCCTCGCTAATGGTGCTGGTGGTTTTCATCCACATGGTACGCGTTTTCGTGACCGCCTCGTACAAGTACCCGCGCGAGCTGACCTGGATAATCGGCGTGGGTTTGCTGATTTGCACCCTGGGCATGGGCTTCACCGGTTACCTGCTGCCCTTCAATCAAAAATCCTATTGGGCGACCACGGTCGGCGCCTCCATCGCTGGGACGGTACCGTGGCTGGGCAACTTCATCCTGAAGGTTCTGCGCGGCGGCGCCGACATCTCCGCGCTGACCCTCAGCCGGTTCTTCTCGGCCCACATCTGGATCTTCCCCGCGGCGATGGCCGGTTTGATCGGGGTTCACCTGTACCTCATCATCAAGCACGGCGAATCCGAGTTCCCAACCAAGGAAGACTAGCCATGAATGAAGAGCACAAGAAATCCATCCTCGAAAAATACAAGATCGCCTTGCAGAAGGGCGAGCGCTTCTGGCCGGATAGCATCTACAAGGATCTGTTGGTCTCGTTCGCCATCTTCGTTATCCTCATCCTGCTGGCGACTTTTATCGGCGTGCCTGGCGAACCCAAAGCCGACCCGAGCGACACGGCCTACATCCCGCGCCCGGAATGGTACTTTATGTTCCTGTTCCAGATGCTCAAGTATTTTCCCGGCAATCTGGAATGGCTGGGAACGACCATTATCCCCGGCATTGTGATTCTCGTCCTGCTCCTGCTGCCGTTCCTGGATAGGAACCCGGTGCGGTATTATGCCCGGCGCAAGTTTGCCCTGTCGGTGATGGGCATTGCCGTGCTGGGCATTGTGGTGCTGACGGTCGTGGCCTTTGTCAGCACGCCGCCGCAGGCCGAAGTCGCCGTGGCGGGCACGCTCAGCGAACAAATCGTCGCCGGCCAGGACCTGTATTCGGTCAACTGCGTCGAATGTCACGGCGCGGACGGGGAGGGAGGGGAAGTGAAAGGGGTGGAGGGTTTTGAGGGCGTGATACTCCTTCCCATCAATACGAAAGACATTATGTATACCTTCACCGATGAGACCCTTGCAAACATCATTGCCTACGGCCAACAGGAAAAAGAACATGCCATGCCGCCTTTTGGCCGCGCTTACGGCGGTGAACTCTCTCTGGGCGATATTGATTACCTTGTAACCTTCCTGCGCTACACCTGGGATGACCGCGCCGAGCTGCCGCCTGAGGCGGCCGCGGCCTCTGCCATTCCCGCACTGGCAGCCGGTGAAATTCCGTCCTATGAAGTTCACATTCAGCCGCTGGAAAAGCGCTACTGCGTGTCCTGTCACCGCGCCGGCAAGAAGAACAACAACTACCTGATGGGTACGTATGAGGACACGCTGAACACGGGCGACAACGCGCCGGTGATGGTGGCCGGTGACATGAACAGCAGCCTGCTCCAGGTCATCAACGGCAATGAGATCAAGGATGACAAGGGTGAGGTCATCATCCGCCAGATGCCGCCGACGAAACTGCTCAAGCCGGAATACATTGACATGTTGACCCGCTGGGTGATGGCCGGTATGCCGAATTCGGCTGCCGAGGCGCAGGCGCTTTCTGTCACTGCCACGCCTGAGGCGACGCCAACGCCTTGAAGTGACCAGTCATCAGTGTTCAGTCATCAGTGTTCGGTCATCAGTGAAAAGTGGAAAACGGCCTGCCATTTCCGGCAGGCCGTTATGCGTCTGTACTCTTTCATGCGGGAATTCCATCCAGGTGAATATTCCAAAGCAAAGGCGTTTCACGGTTCAGCCACTGGCTTTCTTTCACGATTACGCGGCTGATACTGATGCCATATTCAAGCGACAAGTCACTGACCAAACCCCCTGTTCGGTCAATTTCTTTGCCATAACTTTCGTAGTCTTCCAGCACGACCATCACATCCACATCCGATTCGGCCTGCGCCTCTCCGCGTGCGTAGGAACCATACAGGTACAGGCCCCTGAGCCTGTCCCCATAAATGCGGACCAGCCCATCCTTCAGTTCTTTCAACAAACGTTTGATTTTGACCGGCATGGCATTGCTCCTGCCATTATCTTACCGTATTTTGACTCCTGGTGCAACAGGCTGTGGTAAGTCAGTCCATGTGCTCGATGATCGCCTCGCCAAACTCCGAGCACTTCACTTCCGTCGCCCCATCCATCATGCGCGCCAAATCGTAGGTGACGGTCTTGGCTGCAATCGCCCCTTCCATGCCTTTGACGATCAAATCGGCGGCTTCCGTCCAGCCCATGTAGCGCAGCATCATCTCGCCGGAGAGAATAAGCGAGCCGGGGTTGACCTTGTCCAGGTCAGCGTACTTGGGGGCGGTGCCGTGCGTGGCCTCGAAGATGGCGTGACCGGTCTCGTAGTTGATGTTGGCGCCTGGCGCAATGCCCATCCCGCCCACCTGCGCCGCCAGCGCATCGGAGATGTAATCGCCGTTCAGGTTGGGCGTCGCCAGCACGTCGAATTCGCGCGCGCGGGTGATGGTCTGCTGGAAGACGATGTCAGCAATTGTGTCTTTGATGAGCAGTTTCGACTTCCATTTACCTTCCCCGTGCGTCGGCCAGAGGGCCAGGGCTTCTTCCACTTCCTTTTTGATGTCATTCTGTTGAGCAGGACTCATCATGTCGAAGCCGGGGTCAATGGCTTTGGCGTTTTCTTCCGCCGTCCAAACCGGGTTCTTTTCTTTGTTGCCCAAAATCCAGGTCTCGCGCTCGGTGACGATTTGATCGCGGAACTCGCGCCTGGCGACACCGTAGCCCCAGTCTTTGAACGCGCCTTCGGTGAACTTCATGATGTTGCCCTTGTGCACCAGGTTCACTGACTTGCGCTTGTTCGCCAACGCCCATTGGATGGCGGCGCGCACCAGCCGCTCGCTGCCTTCGGATGAAACTGGCTTGATGCCAATGCCCGCCGTATCCGGGAAGCGCATCTTGGCGTATTCTTTTGGGAAGTTTTCCTTGAATAATTCCTTGAACTGCTTGTTTTCCGCTGTGCCAAGCTGGAATTCGATGCCAGTGTAAATGTCTTCCGTATTCTCGCGGAAGATGACCATATCCACGTATTCGGGGTGTTTGACCGGCGAAGGCACGCCGTTGAAGTAGCGCACCGGACGCTGGCAGACGTACAGGTCGAGCGCTTTGCGCAGGGCTACATTGAGCGAACGAAACCCTCCGCCGATGGGCGTGGTCAGCGGGCCTTTGATGCCCACCAGAAATTCCTCGAACGCTTCCACCGTCTCATCCGGCAGCCAGGAATTGAACAGTTTGAAAGCTTTCTCGCCGGCGTAGACTTCCATCCAGTGGATCTTACGCTTGCCGCCGTAGGCTTTTTGCACCGCCGCATCGAAGACGCGCACCGAGGCGCGCCAGATATCGCGCCCCGTGCCATCGCCCTCGACGAAGGGGATGATGGGATTTTCAGGGACTTGCAGCTTCCCGTCTTTGATCGTGATTTTCGCTCCGCTCGCGGGGACTTTGACCTGCTTGTATGACATGCTTGCTCTCCTGTGGATAATTTTGGACAGATTATATCAAATTGCGGTGTCTTCTCATAAAGTGGGGAATGGTTTTGCGAACGGGTAAAGCCCGTTCGCAAAACCCCACCTCCCCCGAAATATTGAGCAGATATAATTCGGCATGGCGTGGTTGACAGGGTTATAAACCAGTGTATAATCGTAGCGCCAGCCAGGCTTTGAGAAGCTCAAAAGATTGACACGAAGTTACCAATCTTTTTAGACGAAAACCTTGTGTAGGATGACATAGATGCCCAATCGGTTACTGGATGTGCAGGGTCTCGAGACCCATTTCAAAACTCAAGAGGGGGTCGTGCATGCAGTCAATGGGGTTTCTTTTGCCATGGAAGAAGGGGAAACCCTTGGTATTGTGGGAGAGAGCGGATGCGGTAAAAGTGTTACCGTGCTCTCGATGCTTCGTTTGATCCCCTCGCCGCCGGGAAAAATTGTAGCAGGAAAGGCTCTTTTCCATGGTGATGACTTGTTGAAAATGATGAGTGAAGAAATTCGCCACGTGCGCGGCGCGCAAATCAGCATGATTTTCCAGGATCCGATGACCTCGTTGAACCCGGTTTTGACCATTGGGAAACAGCTCGCCGAGCCTCTGATACTTCACATGAACATGACCCAAGAACAGGCTCGGGATCGTTCGGTCGAATTGCTTGAAATGGTAGGAATTCCAAATGCCGTTGAGCGGTTGAAAGATTACCCACATCAATATTCGGGGGGCATGCGCCAGCGTGTTATGATTGCCATGGCGCTTTCCTGTAACCCGCAAATTCTGATCGCCGATGAGCCGACTACGGCTTTAGATGTCACCATCCAGGCTCAGATTATCGAATTAATCAAACGTCTACGTGACGAATTGGGAATGGCTATTATCTGGATTACACACGATCTGGGCGTCATAGCGGGAATTGCGCAGCGGGTGGTTGTCATGTATGGAGGCTACATTGTTGAAGAAGCCTATGTCAAGGAACTCTACGCTAATCCGCAACACCCATATACAATTGGACTGTTAGGCAGTCTGCCGCGCCTAGACGAGACACAACATCAACGGCTTTACTCAATTAATGGTTTGCCTCCCGTCTTGTACCAGAAACCAAGTGTTTGCCCCTTCGCCCCGCGTTGTAAATGGGCGATGGACAGCTGCTGGCGAGAAAACCCGATGCTTGAACCCTTTACTCCCGATCACCGAGTAGCTTGCTGGGTTGATCCTAAAACTGGGAAGAGGCGCTAATAATCATGTCCAAAGAAATCTTGCTAAAAGTCGATAATCTAGTTAAGCACTTCCCCATTTACCGTGGGGTCTTTCAGCGTCAGGTTGGTGCTGTGCGCGCTGTTGATGGCGTAACTTTCGATGTATATAGAGGCGAAACGCTGGGGCTGGTGGGCGAGTCTGGTTGTGGTAAGTCTACGACTGGGCGTACCATTTTGCAACTTTACCGACCTACTTCAGGTAGTGTTAACTTTGATGGCCAAGATCTGGTCGCTCTCAAGGGCGAAGAATTACGTCAGATGCGCCGAAAAATGCAGATGATTTTCCAGGATCCTTATGCAAGCCTTAATCCACGTATGACGGTGGGTGAAATTATTGGCGAACCGCTGATGGTTCACAATGTTGCCAGCGGCAAGGAGATCAAGGAACGCATTACACACTTGCTCGATATTGTCAGTCTTAGTTCCGCCTTTGCCAACCGTTACCCGCACGAGTTTTCGGGCGGCCAGCGTCAGCGTATCGGTGTGGCGCGTGCTCTGGCCCTGCAGCCAGAATTTATTGTCTGCGACGAGCCGATCTCAGCGCTAGATGTCTCTATCCAGGCGCAGGTGATCAACCTGCTCGAAGACCTGCAGAAGCAGTTCAACCTTACATACTTGTTCATCGCTCACGATCTTTCAGTGGTGCGCCATATCAGTGACCGCGTGGCTGTAATGTACTTGGGCGTCCTGGTCGAACTGGCCGATCGCGACACGATGTATAATAACCCTCTTCATCCCTATACCCAGGCGTTGCTCTCGGCCGTTCCAATTCCAGACCCTCTGGCGGAAGAACGCCGCCAGCGCACGGTTTTGGAAGGTGACGTGCCTTCCCCCGTCAATCCACCCTCCGGCTGCCGGTTCCGTACGCGCTGTCCTCTTGCCTATTCATATTGCGCTGAAGCTCAACCAGATTGGCGTGAGGTACAACCAGGTCACTTTGTGGCCTGCCATAGCGTTTCAGATACTGGGATACTTGATAAGAAGGAGGTGATGTAAACAGCGCTAGATACTGTAGGTACACAATCGTTCAGAAAGTAAACTGTTCCATTCAAAGTCTATCTCAAGTAAGGAGAAGAAACAATGCGTAAGCTATATGCTGTATTTGGCCTGTTGATTGTTGCCAGCATGATTCTGGCAGCCTGCGGCCCAACGCCGACAGCCGTGCCGACGGCCGCTGCTACCCAACCCCCGGCAGCGGCAACAGAGGCACCTCCGGCAACGGAAGTTGTTCCGACAGGGCCTCAATCAAAGGATCCGACGACCTTTGTCGAAGTCACTATTGGCGATGCCGATACGTTGGATCCGGCTTTGGCCTACGATACTGCCAGCGGTGAGGTCATCCAGAACGTCTACGAAACGCTGGTGTTCTATGATGGCAATGCCACCGATAAGTTCGTCCCGATGCTGGCTGAAGAGATGCCCACCATCTCCGAGGATGGCAAGACCTACACCTTCAAGATGCGCCAGGGCGTTAAGTTCCACGAGGGTGGCGACCTGACTCCTTCTGACGTCGCCTACTCCTTCTGGCGCGGTCTGCTGCAGGGCGGTTATGACTCGCCCCAGTGGCTGCTGACCGAACCCTTCTTTGGCATCGGTGTTTCCGATGTTGGCGAACTGGTTGGAGATGGTGCCGCGGCCGGTGATCCTGATGCCATGAAGCTCCAGGACCCCGCTGCGTTAGCCGCGGTCTGCGAGCAAGTGAAAGCCGCTATCGTGGCTGATGACGCCGCCGGCACCGTTACCATAACCCTGGCCCAGCCGTGGGGGCCCTTCATCCCTACCATCGCCCAGACCTGGGGCTCCGTCATGGACGAGCAATGGGTTGTTGAGAATGGTGGTTGGGATGGCTCCTGCGACACTTGGGTCAACTTCTATGCCATATCCTCGGGCGACAACATATTTTCTACCATCGCCAACGGTACTGGCCCCTTCAAGTTGGATCACTGGACACCTGGCGAAGAGATAGTGCTCGTTCGCAATGATAACTACTGGCGCGAACCGGCTAAACTCGAGCGCTTCATAATCAAGTCAATTGACGAGTGGGGCACCCGCTTCGCCATGCTGCAGGCTGGTGATGGTGACTACATTGCCGTTCCGCGCGAGAACACCCCGCAGGTTGATCCGATGGTTGGTGAGCGCTGCCAGTTCGACATCGCGGCCAATGCCTACCCCGAGACGTGTGAGATGGTTGATGAGACCAAGCCGCTGCGTCTGTACATTGGCCGCCCGGCCATCGTCCACCAGGACGTGTTCATGAACTTCAACATTGCTCAACCCGAAGGCGGCAACCCGTACCTCGGCTCTGCCACGTTGGATGGCAACGGCATCCCGCCCGACTTCTTCTCGGATGTCCACATCCGCAAAGCCTTTAACTACTGCTTCGACTGGGACGTCTACATTTCGGACGTCTTCCAAGGTGAGGCCATCCAGACCTTCGTCGTTCCGATCGCAGGCATGCCCGGCTATGATATCAATGCTCCGCACTATAGCTACGATCTGGCCAAGTGCGAGGAGGAGTTCAAACTGGCCGACCTGGATAAGGACGGCATCGCCGCCGGTGATGATCCCGAAGGCGATGTTTGGACGACCGGCTTCCGTCTGCAGATGACCTACAACCAGGGCAACACCAGCCGCCAGGCTGTGGCTGAGATCATTGCGTCCAATGTCGGCGGCGTCAATGACAAATTTGCCGTCGAGACCCTTGGTTTGCCGTGGCCGTCGTTCCTGCGCGCCATCCGCGCCAAGATGATGCCCGCCTTCGTTTCCGGTTGGCAGGAAGATATCCATGACGCGCATAACTGGTACCAGCCCTACTTGGTCGGCACCTACGCGAATCGTCAGAACTTACCCGACGATCTGAAGGCGGCCTTCCAGGATCTGATCAACAAGGGTGTGGCTGAGTCTGATCCGGCCAAGCGTGCTGAGATCTACGCACAACTCAACCAGCTTCAATACGATAACCCATCCTTGATCCTGCTCGCCACCGGCACCAGCCATGGCTACGTGGCTCGCTGGGTGGATGGCTGGCTGACCAACCCGATCCTGGCTGGCATTTACGCTTATCCGATTTCGAAGCGGTAATCCAGTCAGAAAGGATTCGCCAAAATATGCGGGGGCCTGTTTCCAGGCCCCCGCCACTCCTTGCGCTTGCGTCATATTGAGTGGAATGAATGCCAATTGATTTCACTCAGCATGGCGCAATCCCATCACTTGTGAGATTGACAAACGATGACCAACTATATCATCCGTCGCCTTTTGCTCGTGCCAATTCTCCTGATCGGTGTGACCTTGCTGATTTTTACTATGCTGCAATTCCTTAGTCCGGTTGAGCGCTCTGCGCTGTACGTGCGCGATGTTCCAAGGAACGAAAAGCAGTTGGAAGGTGTTATCAAGAAATATGGCCTGGATAAGCCGCTTCCTGTCCAATACTGGAGATGGCTGGTCGGCCATGTTGATCCTCTATCAGGTGAGCGGACTGGCGGCATCCTGTTCGGCGATTTTGGCTATTCGCGCACCGGTTCCCAACCGGTCATTGACCTAATCAAGCACCGCTTTCCCAACACGCTGGACCTGACACTTTGGGCGGTTGGGCCAGTTATCCTGGTTGGCATTTGGCTGGGGGTGCAGGCGGCGGTACATCACAATGGGTGGATAGACCAACTAGGTCGGATTTTTAGTATTGTTGGTACATCCTTCCCCACCTTTGTATTCGGCCTGCTGGTGTTGATGTTCTTCTATGCTAATTTAAGATGGTTCCCGCCAGGCCGCATTTCGGATGAATTCAGTTCGTTGATCCTGTCGGATTCATTCCACCACTATACGACGTTGTTGACAATTGATAGCCTTCTGAACGGACGATTGGATATTTTCTGGGATGTCATCAAGCACATGCTCCTGCCCATCCTGACGCTTTCATATATCAGTTGGGCTACTCTCCTGCGCGTGACTCGTTCGTCGATGTTGGAAACGCTGCGAATGGAATATGTCACCACGGCGCGTGCTAAAGGGCTGCCTGAACGTGACGTGATTTATAAACATGCACGGCCGAATGCCATGATCCCGGTCGTGACTCTGGCTGGTTTCAGCGTAGTTGGCCTGTTAGGCGGCGTGGTCATTACCGAGACGGTATTCAACTATCCGGGTATTGGCTCTGCAGCGGCTGCCGCAGCCCAAAACCTGGATGTTGTCACCGTTCTGGGTTTTGCCCTGTTCAACGGGCTCATTTTGATCGTTTCCAATCTGATTGTTGACGTGTTGTACGCAGTCATTGATCCGCGCGTACGGTTGTCGTAGGGAACTCTATCATGACAAACCAAACCAAGTCTGTTATTGATAACTCCTTGTTGAAAGATACTATATCTGACCGCAAGATCAGTTGGTTGGAGCGCGTGCTTGGCCCGGATAATTATCGAATTGTCACTGGCCTGCTAAGGACTCCGGCATCCATTGCAGGATTTATCCTCATTGGTTTCTTTATTCTGATCGCCCTGGCGGCGCCGCTGATTGCCCCGCCGGCCAATCCTAATAATCCATATAAGATCCCCCGCGACGGTTTCTCATCACAGCCCAAGCCAATGGGGGCGGAGTGGAACCGCAACCAGCCGCCTCTACCTTTTTGGTGGAAGCCAATCATGAAGACGGATCAGTGGGTACACCTGTTTGGTACATCGGACGGACAATATGATATTTTCTATGGCATCATCTGGGGTACGCGCACAGCCTTTAAAACCGGCTTGATCGTCACCATCACTACGTTCTTGATCGGAATCATCGTTGGCTCGATCTCAGCCTACTATGGTGGCGTGGTGGATAACATCATCATGCGCATTGTGGATGTGTTTATGACCCTGCCTTTCATTCTGGCAGCATTGATTCTGGCGGCCATTCTGGTGCCGAAGTTGGGACGCAGTCTTTTACCATCCATGATTGCGTTGATCACCTTTGGCTGGATGGGATACTCGCGTATCATCCGCGGGGATGTCCTCTCGGTCAAAGAGCGCGATTACGTGATGGCGGCTCGAGTTATCGGTGTCAAGGATGGTCGTATCCTGTTCCGCCACATTTTGCCCAACGCGATTTTCCCGACATTGGTGCTGGCATCCCTGGCGATCGGTGACGTAACTCTTAGCTTTGCGGCTTTGTCCTTCCTCGGTATTGGCGTTGAAGTCGGTTACGCTGACTGGGGGCAGATCCTAAGTTTTGCCCGCAACTGGATTACTAGCCTTGGCACCTACTGGTACATTGTGGTCTGGCCCGGCCTGACCCTGGTGCTCTTCGTCATGGGCTGGAACCTGGTTGGTGATGCCCTGCGTGATGTGCTCGACCCGCGCATGCGTGGGCGAATCTAGTCCTTTGCGGTGCAACAGCGAACCATTCTCTCTTGGGACAACAACGTTCTTTTTATCAGGCCTACATATGCGCCTTGGCCCCCGCTTGCGAGGCACACAGTAAAATTATAGTATCCAATACGGGTAGTGGTAAAGATCTAAATCATCACTTTCGAAGTTGGCGGCTGGGGGCAGTACGGCGTCGAACCATGATAATGATCAGGCCACCTACGAGCGCGATCTCAACAACAATCACAAATGTGATGAAGGTCTCCTTGCCTGTTGTCACATCTGGCACAAGATACAAGTAATCACCCGGTCGGGTGGGATGCATCATCTGGTAAGTGCCGGGTTCAGTGATCGTGAACATCAGCACCGGTCTCCCGTGCGCAAAGGGGGTGTCAAAGAAGGATAACCCGCGTTCGACCATGGTCACTTCAACTTTGGTTCCCGACTCGGCCAACTGCATGTTCAACCAGGGTTTTGCATCACTGCCGGCAATGGCATTATTGATCACAAGTAGATCATAATTATCTGTATAAAAAAGGTAACGCCCCGGCTTAGAAATTGTGATCGTAGATGGGTTGCGCTCGATGGATACCGGAACTACTTCCCGGGGCATCACCATATCAATAATCCCCAGCCTGGCAGGCACAAACATGAGCGCCGCGCCGGTGTATTTTACAATATCCGGAATGCGAAAAAAAGCCAGAAGGGACAGGATAGAAAGGGAAATGCCAAGCCCAATGCTTAGGCAGGTTGGTGGTTTGGGGAGCCCGGTAGTCATCGAGAAGCCTCCTGAATTAAGCATCCCGAGTGTACCAGCGCTGGATTGATGGGTCAATCCTCCGTACGGTTTGCTTAAATGATTAGGGTGTGTTTCAAATGAATTGGGACAATTCGCAACAGTAGTTCCCAACCCCGAAGGGGTGATCCGATTCTTGATCAGGAAATAGTTTGTCCTTAACCCCGAAGGGGGACATTTTCTGCCGAATCAAGTCTCCCTTCAGGATTATGTTCCCAAAGGTAGCGATGCCGTTTTGAAAACCCAACAGACGGACAGAGGAAGAAGTCTGGCAGGTAACAGCCTTCCTGTTGCGCGAAAATGGTCTTTGGACGGGGACGGCGAACTCAATATGACCAACGCAAGTCAGGCTGAATTTCAAGCAGCCACACCAGCATCGGCCTACAGGAACACAAGCGCAGTTTCCTTTTCGACAATGGCTGTCATGGCAGGCTTGCTGGTCATTAGCCTGATTATTCTGCTTGTTTCCGTCCACCCGAAATAAATTGAAATAACGGAAATTTATCCCGTTCTTGGGGAATGATCAATTGCCAATTCAGCTTGTTTCGGATATTTTTGGGCTTCAAAAAAAAGCTACCCAAAACTGCTGCCAGTCCCCGTTTTTCATGTGCCTTTCTACATCCTGCTGTGATGGCGAGACTCGAAACCCTCGTCGTTACAATATTCGACCACTTTTGTCTTATTCATACTGAGAATTGATCGAATTGATGGGCCTCACTTGACTTTTTATTTATCTTGTGCTAATCTTCTTTATAGTCCTCCCTGGCGAATGGATCAATGCTCTGACAGCCAGGGATTATGGCAAATCTATGCAAAGGAGGTGATGCTTCAGGAAAAGACC
>Ga0210020_1001640_pt1 | contig 18963 bp, 7 predicted proteins | sample CryGeymeta201514_FD_183980 | JGI IMG/M metagenome (GOLD analysis project Ga0210020, IMG submission 183980) | Groundwater microbial communities from Crystal Geyser aquifers in Utah, USA - Crystal Geyser metaG 2015-14 (SPAdes) (version 2) | ecosystem: Environmental > Aquatic > Deep subsurface >... | reverse complement strand
CCGTCAGGACACCGCCGCGAAGCACCGTTTCGGCTCCCGACCGCCCTCGCGCCGGTTCCCAGACCCCGTTGCACCCTCCCCGCCGCCGTCCTGCGGGCCCGGGAAACGAGGATTGCAGGATTTGGGTCCCTTGTATCGCGGATCAGACGCCCGAATGCCTGCCGGTCGAGCCCGCTATTCGACAACCGTCAAGGTCTCTCCTTCGCCAACTGCACAAAACCGTCGGTAAGCATGAGGGTCAGCGCGCACACCATCGCGCAAAGCACGCTCAACGCGCACATGCCAACGAGGTTCGCCAGAGAGAACCCACTGCCGAAGTCGGTGAGTACCATGTCCGTCTCCTCCCAAACGCCACTCACAGCGGGCGCCGGATACTGGCGTCCATGATAGGGTAGCCCGAAGCGCCTGCCGTCCGGCCGAGGGACGACTTCGCGTTGCGAGAAGGACGAGGTTTCCGGGACCCTCTTCGCGCATCGCTTGCGCCGGGCCGACGGCTCAGGTCAAGGCGCTCATGAGACGGAACCGCGAAGCGTTTCGGGCACTCCGGCGCCGCAGTCAGCGCAGACCGCAAGTCGGGCGTTGCCTGTTGCCTGTTCAGCGTTGGGCGTTACCTCTTGAGCGTTTAGCGATCCACCAAGCACCCGCACAGACCGAGTGCGCCACGCCCCCTGATTCTGTGGAGCGCCGAGCATTGCCGTCGTCTGGTTCTGTACCGGCCCAGCCGGCTTCCACCCCTTCGAGGTTTAGCAGAAGAACCTGCTGGCCGAGTGGACGACTCTCGCGACGGTCCTCGACCCGCAGACGCAACAGTGGACCGGTCCCGCGCTGAGCCTCGACCCTGCCCAAACCGTCCGCGAGGTCGTCTTTGCCGGTCGCGTCACCGTTGGAGAGTTGAAGGCAGCAGCGACAGAACGCATCCGGCTGTAAGAACAGCACGGCACACTTTTTGTTCTTACCGATGCTTCGCGGACACAGCACCTTGCCGCCGGAGTGATTGATGTCCATGACCTCCCCGCACGACTATACGACAGCGCGAAAGCCGATAGGGCGACCCGTCTCGCGCTCCTCCCACCGTGCCCCGAGGAAGCAAGGGAAACGGCACGCCACTATGAAACCGCATCTGTCAACCGCGGGTGGCTTGTGCAGACGTTTGGGGACCGCCGTGAAGCCATCGAGTGGCTTCAGGAGAAGGGACCCTCCAACAAGACGGATGCCGGTGACAGCAGATAGCTTCGCCTGAGGCGCCGCCTTGAGCGACACCACACGCGTCCAGGTCACCCAAACCCGTCGGACCCCAAGGCCGCCCACATGAAGGTGCGAGGTGCGACACCGGGACCGCACCTTCGCTCGGCACTCGTGCGCGCGGCGCGAAGCACGAGGTCGTTGCCCTTCACGCCCCTCTTCGCGCACCAATGCGCAGTCCCGCAGCGCCTATTGTCGCGCCCAGGTGTAGTTTGGTCTGGTCATCAACCGCGTCTGCGGGAAGAACGTCCGAATGCCCACGAGGAGCGCTGCCGGCAGAAAGGCGGCGACTCGGAACCACTTTGCGTTCTGCGCCTCCCCGCATTCCAAGACTGCGGACGCGGTGGCCCAGAGCAGATGCCCGGAGAAGGGCCAACCCAGGGGCTCGCCGACGGCCGACAGAACCAACAGCGCGCAAAGCAGCCCCAGCAGCCCTCGGTCGCCAGTCCGCGCCTGCCTCGTGACCAGCCGCCCAACGACGCTTCCTGCCAAGGAGAAGCTGAGCGTTAGCGTGGGCACGTCGTAGAGCAGCAGGGGCGGGTTGGTCCAGTCCGACCGGCGGAGGAGCCAGTGTCCGGCTGTGCCGAGCGCGGCAAACGACAGCCGCCAAGAGCACGGATGGCTGACCACCGAGCGCGACTCCCCCTACCCGACCGCCGCCTCATTCAAGCGGATGACTCGCGGCTGCCACCCCAACCGCCGGAGCAGCTCCAGGTAGTCTTCCGGCTCCATGTCGGCGGCTTGCTTGTCGGACAGGGCGACGAGCACGCCCTCCATCACGTTCGTGCCGAAGGAGCGGCCGTCGAGATCGGGGGTTGTCGTGATGAGCAGGGCCACGCCGCGCTCCTTGAGAAGAGCAACGTCTTCCTCAGTCGTGGTGTTGGTGACGATGACCTTGCCGTCGAGACGATCCGGCAGGTTGCGGCGGATGAAGTGGAAGTCGCCACCGACCACGTCGGCCCACTCGAAGTACTTGCCGTACTTCGGCTTGGTCTCTTCCTGCTTGTCGCCGGTGGGGTACAGCACGCTGACGGGCAGACGGCGCAGGAAGGGCAACGCCAGCGCGGCGACCCACCGCACGCTGCGCAGCGACTTGAGCGGAATGGGCAGGCCGAGCGCGAAGATCAGGTCGCCGAAGATCATCTCGCAGCCGGCGTCGGAGAACGCCTCGGCCATGCCGAATCGATCGACGGCGCTGACCACCAGCACCTTCTTCCCCGCCAGCGCCAACTCGCCTTGGTCCGCCAGCCAGCGGATCGTCTCGCGCTCCAGCGTGTTCTTCAGCCCGCTGCCGTCCACGACGGGCGTAACCTTCGCCGCCTCGGCCAGCTTCCGCGACTCCTCGATCACGTAGCGCTTGGTTCCGGCGACCAAGTACAGGTCGGTCCCGCCCAGACCGAGGGCGGCGACCTTCCCATCCAACTCGGCGATCATGGCGCACGCCCGGTCGTAGTCGCCGTCGACGCCGACGCGCTCGAGGGACAGCTTCCGACCCAGCAGCTCGACTTCCACGGTCTTGTTGCGCGTGGAGGAGCCGAGGCTGACGCTGACGATGCGGAGAGGGGGTGAGTGGTGACTGGTGAGTGGTGAGTGGGCGGGGGCGCTCGGCGCTTGGTCGCAGGGCGACTCAGGGGAGGATGGCATGAGGGCACTCCCTGGAAAGGCGGATTGCTGACGAGTATTTTACCAAGCAACGCCCGGCGGAGTGTCGGCCCGAGGACCGGGAATTGCCGCGCTGCCGGTCGGAGCTTTGTCAGCCTCCTCGCAAGCGCGGAAGGGGAGTCGGGTCTACAGAGCGAACAGGGCACTCGCACAGCCGTCACCGGCTGGCTCGCCACTTCCCTCGCGCGGGAGGAACCGCCTTGGCCTTCGGCGCCCTGTTTCCCTTCGCCGCTGCGTTCTCCTGCTTGGAGGTCGCGATCGTCTTTGCAGTGCTCTACCGGCAGGTCAGCCGGCGGAGAGCGGACCTCGTCTTCAGCGGGCTGTCGCTCTGCGTCGCTGCCATGTTGACGTGCGACTTTCTCTATGCGGTGATTGAAGGCGCGAGTCGGCGGCTGGTCTGGCTGCGCGCTGAGCACTGCGTGGCCATCCTGACGGTGGCGGTGTTCCTGCACTTCGTGTCGGTCGTAGCCGGTAAGGCGCTGCCGCGCCCGGTCCTGGCGTTGAACTACGCGCTGGGGCTGACATTAGCCGCCGTCCCGTGGTCCGACCTGTACCTGAGCCTGCCGAGCAAGGTCGAAGAGGGAGCCTCCTTCACCTCTCAAGCGCGGGGGCCGCTCTGGCCGCTGTTCTACGTTGTGCTGGCGCTGGCGGTCTGGGGATGGACGCGAATGGCGACTGCCTTCTGGCGACGCGAGAACACCGCGCTGGGCACTCTGACCGGTAGCGCTCCGTATCTGCTGCTCGGGTATGGGTTGATCATCGCGGGGGGCGCCTGCGTGGCCGTCCGGGCCGTATTCCTGCCACGCGTTGGCCTGCCGATGAGCCCGCACTCCGTGGCGGTGGTCTTCCTGTGCCTGCTGACGGCGTTGGCACTGGGTCGCGAAGCGCTCCACAGCGAACGGGAGCGACGCCGCTTGGCGGAGCTGGTCCGGTTCAGAGACCAGGCGGTGCGCGATGTCGCTCACGAGTTGAAGAACCCGCTGGCTGCGATCCAGGGAGCCGCCATGACGATTGCTCGCGGGCTTGAACGTGGCCTTGAGGTAGCAGCGGAACAAGAGATGGCGCAGATGTGCATCGAGACGTGCCAGCGGCTCATGCGCTTGCTCAACAACATGCTGGACACCGCCCGAATCGAGGCGGGGCGCGAGGTCGAGTTACGCCTGCAGGAAACAGATCTCCTCGAGCCGGTTGAGGCCATCGTCGCCAGTCAGCGGCTGACTACCGCAACCCACGAGTTCCGGCTGGAGTCCGAGCTGGCCGGTACGGTGCTGCCTGTTGACGCAGACAAGCTGTGGCAGATCCTCACTAACCTGATCGACAACGCGATCAAGTACTCACCGGCCGGCGGTCAGGTGACAGTGCGGCTGTACGAACGGGATGGCGACGTGTGCTTCAGCGTCTCGGATGAGGGGATCGGCATGACGCCCGAGCAGCAGGCCCGGCTCTTCCAGCCCTTCGAGCGCGTCGTCGATCCCGGCCGGAAGATCACCGGCACCGGCATCGGGCTCCACCTGGTCAAGCGCCTGGTCGACATCCACGGCGGCCGAATCTGGGTCGAGAGCGCGTACGGAAAGGGGAGCACGTTCACGGTGGCGCTGCCGAAGCGGCCGGTTGCTGAGGCGAGCCACCAGTAGACCGGCCGCTGAACATGCGTTCGCAGATCGCTCAGCGCGTCCCACCGAGGTTGCGGCAAGTACCAGCGAACCGAACCTCGGCACGCACGGTACTTGGACTATTCCAAGTACCCCTTCAATCGCTTCACCAGAAGCTTGTCGCAGCCTTCCTTCGAGGTCGGCTTGAGGCTCTGGTAGTCACTATGATGCGAGTTCTGCAGATCCACGATCACCCAGTCGCCGTTGCGGTCGCACACAATGAAGTGCACAAAGCCGGCCTCCCATTGCTGCGCGCTGAATCGGTGGTCCGCGTAGAGAACGTAGTCGGCGTCCACCGAAGCCGCCTTGGCATAGTCGCGGAACTCACGCGCCAAGTCCCACAACACCTTCATCTCATTCGGATCGGCCTGGGCAGTCTTGAGTAACAGGGACTGCTGTGCTGGTTCGGCCTTGCACAGCCCGGCGTCATTGATCATCCTCGCGAGGTCGGCGGCACTCCCAGTCTCTGCCGGATTGTCCTCCTTCCGAGCCCGCACCGGGAAGACCGCCAAGGTCGCCTTGGGCATCGCCTTCTTCATCTCCGCCAGGCGGGCGGGAAGCGCCGCCCTCTCGCCCTCCGGTGGCAGTCCGCTCCGGGCTGCCCCGAGCGCCGTTATCTTGCCGGGCTTGGCCGCCTTCCTGGTTTCCTCATTGAGACCAAACTGCGGACTCAGACGATCGCTCAGGGCGACGCAGACCGCCATCGAGTCGGGCGGTCCACTCTTGAAGGGCTCGTCCTGCGCGGTCAGTTGGTCGGACCAGACAAGCGCACCGGTCGCATCTGTCACCACGGCGGTGATCCCGTCGGTGCGCAGGTTGGCGTAGACGACGTACTCGGTTGTGACGGGATGCTGCTTCAGGAACCCGGTCAGCGAAGCGACCAAACCTCCGACAGTGGTATCGGTCTCAGAATCAAACGCCGTCTTCCCTAACTCGATGCCCTTCAACCCCATCTGCTCCAGCAGGCACCCCGCTACTTCGGTAACGCGGTCTCGGAAGTCTCTCGCCTGCGCAACCTCGGATGGCAAACCCGGCCCGCCCAGCCGGACGGGGAGAATCGTCAACGACGCTTCCGTTCCTTTGGACTTCATCAGGTCCAACCTCTCTCGTTGCTCTGGCGAAACGCTTGGCTTCTGAGGAGGCTGTGCAGATGTCCATGCTGACGCAAGCAAGGCGCCGAGAAGCGCTCCGAAGCCGCCGGACACCGGTTCCGCCGGCTTCACCAGGTCGCTGGTGACGATCCCGAATTGCAGGCCGTCCAACTCGTCCTCGCTCCACCACGACCGGAACAGCGAGAGCACTCTGTCCATCAGGTCGGAAGCGGCGACATCGTCGCTGACTGCAGTGTCGTTGAACTTGCCCAACCCGGAGCCGCCCACCAACAGGTGGTGCCGGATGGCCGGGTTGCCCAAGAAGGCGACAGAGACCTCCTCGATAGGCGTCCCTGACGCATAGGCGAAGAGGTCGTCACCCGCGAACGTCAGGTTAAGCGGGTAGTTGTACGCCGCGTTGGTGCTCAGGCCGATGAGACCACCGGCGCGCAGCTCCGAGTTGGCAGTGGCGGTCAACTGGTTGGCTGCACTGGTCGCCAGGATCGAGCCGGGAGTGGTGAGAAACAGCCCGCCATCGAGCGCCTGGACCTGGACGACGATCATGCCCGGCGTCAGGTTCGCCAAGTGAATGTCGCCATGCTGTGCAATCACACTGTTGAGCGTGATCGCATCCGCTTCGGTCAGGTAGATGCCGCCGGTGTTGGTGGTGGCGTTGAGGACGTTGCCGCTCAGCTCGATGGCCTCTGTGGCTGTGCCAATGCCCGTGCCTGCGCTCAGGTTGAGCGTCGCTCCGGCAATGTCCACCTCGGCGTCGGAGTTCTCAACGATCTTCCCGACAGCGGTCAAGTTCACGTTTCCTTGCTTCGACTGAACAAGGTCCACAACGAGGTCGCCGGCAGTGGTCGTGATCGTCGCGTCGTTGCCTGCACCGTCCGCCACCACGTTGACGGCCTTCATCGTGCCGCCGGAGGTGATCGTGATGGGCCCGTCGGTGGTCGTCACATTGGTGAAGGTGGCTCCGTCAGCTTCGTTCAGGGAGATGGCGCCGGCCGCCGAGACGGTGGCCGTAGCGGTGGTCACTGCGGTGTCCAGGTCGATGCCTGCAGTCGAGGTGGCAACCAGGTCGCTGGCGGCTACGTTCGTGGCTGTGCCGTTCGCGTTGCTGAGGGCGCCAGCCGCGGCAGTCACGCTGACATTGCCGCCGGTCACCAACGAGGCAACGGCCACCGAGGTGGCCGCCGTGTAGCTGATGGCTCCCGTGCCGCTGGCGCTGCTCGTCCCGTCAGCCATCGTGATCCCGCCGGTGGCGGACGTGACGGAGACCGGGGCCGCGCCGCCGGCGACCAGATCGGCGCTCTGGACGACGGCAGCGTTGGTGAGCGAAATCCCTGTCGCGCCGGTTGCTGTCACCGTCGCATTGAGAGTGGTCGTGCCGGTGCCTGCCGTCTGAGTGACTCCGGCTGCGGCGAGGGTGGCGTTGACCGCCACGTCGTGCGCGCTGTTTACGGTCAACTCACCCAGCGGGACGGTTGCGCCGACAGCGCCACCGAACGACACGCTCCCACTGCCAGCCGCAATGGTGAGCGATCGAGGCGTGCCGTTGCTGTCGACGGTGTTGCCAAAGGAGATCCCCGTCCCGCCGGTGTCGGTCAAGACTACGTCCTGCGTGAGCACAAGGGCGTCGTTGAACGTCATCGTGTTGCCGGCGGTGTTGATCACCGTGGTGTTGACTGTGGCGGTCCCCGCTGCATCCGTCGTCAGCGAACTCAGCGGGGCATTGGCGCCGACCAGTCCGTTGAACTGGGTGTCTGTGGCGTTTACGGTCAGGTTGGAGGTCGTCAGCGCGTCGCCGTCATCGTCCACAGTTCCGTTCAGCGTGACGGTGGCGCCGGCCAGGGCAACGTCTGCGCCAAGCAGCATCGCGCCGTTGTAGGTCTGCGTGGCCCCCGTCGAAACGGACGTGCTCACCAAGATCGTCTCTGCCGTCAGGTCGAGGTCGTTGTCAAGCGGCCCCAGCGCGGTCAGGGTCGCCGTGTCGGTACCGTCGCCGCCGTCCACGGTCAGGCAGCCAGTTCCCGGATTGAGGGCATTGAGCAAGAAGCTCTCGTCGCCTTCGAGCCCGTTGACGGTTAGCGCCTCGATGCCGGGGAAGTCAACGTTCACGCCGTTGACCGTCCAGCGGCCGTCGGTCATCGTCAACAGGTCGTCATCAGCGCTCGCTTGGATCGTCAGGCTGTCGGCCGCGTCCTGCGCCGCGCCTTCGAAGCGAAGCGTCTCCACCTCGGCGAAGGCGTTCACGAACCCGGGGATCTGAGCGTTACCCATATCAGCCGTGAAGGCGTCGTCCGCGGCCGTGCCAGCGATGACGATCAGGTCGTCGCCGTCGCCCCCTGAGAGGGTGCCGGAAAGCGAGCCGCCGGCGACTGTGAACGTGTCGCCCTGGGCGTTGCCGGTCAGGTTCTCGATGCTCACGAACCCGGCGCCGATGCCGGTGGCGGTGCCGCTTTGGGCCCCGGTGAGCACAAACGTGTTGGCTACGTTGTCGCCGGTCAGCGTGTCGCTGCCGCCAGCGCCGTCGATGGCGCCGGTCAGCGTGCCACCGGCCACGGTGAAGGTGTCCGCCTGAGCGTTGCCGATCAGGTTCTCAACATTGACAAAGCCGCCGGTGCCGGTGGCGGCGCCACTGTCGGCACCGGTGACGACGAAGGCGTTAGGCACGTCGTCGCCGGTGAGCGTGTCGCTGCCGCCCGCACCGTCAAGCACACCGCTCACCGTGCCGCCTACCAGCGCAAAGGCGTCGGCTGGGGAGTTCCCGGTGAGGTTCTCCACGTTGACAAAGCCGCCGCCGACACCGGTCGCGGTGCCACTCTCGGCGCCAGTGACAACGAAGGCATTCGCCACGTCATCGCCGATCAGTGTATCGCTGCCGGCCGCGCCGTCCACGACGCCGCTCAGCGTCCCGCCCGTGAGGGTGAAGGTGTCCGCCTGGGCGTTGCCGGTCAGGTTCTCGACCTGCTGCCACACGCCGCCGATCCCCGTCGCGGTGCCGGTGTCGGCGCCGTTGATGACGAAGGCGTTGGCGACATCGTCACCAATCAGCGTATCTTCGCCGCCAGCCCCACCCACGTTCCCGGTCAGCGTGCCGCCGCCCGTGAGCGTGAAGGTATCGGCCTGCGCGTTGCCTGTCAGGTTCTCGATCTGTTGCCACACGCCGCCGATGCCTGTCGCGGTACCGGTATTCGCGCCGTTGACGGCGAACGCGTTGGCTACGTCATCCCCGATCAACGTGTCACTGCCACCGGCGCCGGTGACGTTCCCGGTCAGGCTGCCGCCACCGGTGAGCGTGAAGGTGTCGGTCTTGGCGTTGCCGGTCAGGTTCTCGACGTTGGTGAAGCCAGCGCCGAGGCCGGTCGCCGCGCCGCTGTTCGCACCAGTCACCACGAACGCATTCGCTACGTTGTCGCCAATCAGCGTGTCGGTTCCGGCGGCGCCGCTGACCGCACCGGCCAGCGTCCCACCGTTCAGCGTGAACGTGTCGGCTTTGGCGTTGCCGGTCAGGTTCTCGACGTTGGTGAATCCGGCGCCCAGCCCAGTCGCCGTCCCGGCGTTGGCGCCGATGACGACGAAGGCATTCGCCGCGTTGTCGCCGATCAGCGTATCGCTGCCGGCCGCCCCGTTCACCGCACCGGTCAGCGTCCCGCCCTTCAGCGTGAAGGTATCAGCCTTCGCGTTGCCGGTCAGGTTCTCCACGTTGAGGAAGCCGGCGCCGAGGCCGGTCGCCGTGCCCGCGTTGGCGCCGGTAACGACAAAGGCGGTCGCCACGTTGTCGCCGATGAGCGTGTCGCTGCCGCCGGCGCCGTTGACCGCACCGGTGAGCGTGCCGCCGGTGAGCGTGAAGGTATCGGCCTTGGCGTTTCCGGTCAGGTTCTCCACGTTGAGGAAGCCAGCGCCGAGGCCGGTCGCCGTACCAGCGTTGGCGCCGGAAACAACAAAAACGTTCGCCACGTTGTCGCCGATCAGCGTGTCGCTGCCGCCGACGCCGTTGACGGCGCCGGTAAGCGTGCCGCCGGTCAGCGTAAACGTGTCGGCCTTGGCGTTTCCGGTCAGGTTCTCCACGTTGAGGAAGCCGGCGCCGAGGCCGGTCGCCGTGCCAGCGTTAGCGCCGGTGACGACGAAGGCGTTCGCGACGTTGTCGCCGATCAGCGTGTCAGTGCCGCCGGCGCCGTTCACCGCGCCGGTCAACGTGCCGCCGGTAAGCGTGAACGTATCGGCCATGGCATTGCCGGTGAGGTTCTCGACGTTGACGAACCCGGCATCGAGGCCGGTTGCAGTACCGGCGTTGGCGCCGGTGACGACAAAGGCGTTCGCCACGTTGTCGCCGATCAGCGTGTCGGTGCCGCCGGCGCCGTTGACCGCACCGGCCAGCGTGCCGCCGGTGAGGGTGAAGGTATCGGCCTTGGCGTTGCCGGTGAGGTTCTCCACGTTCCTGAACCCGGTGCCGAGGCCGGTCGCCGTGCCGGCGTTGGGGCCGGTGACGACAAACGCGTTCGCCACGTTGTCGCCGATCAGCGTATCGGTGCCGCCGGCGCCGTTGACCGCACCTGACAGCGTGCCGCCGGTCAGCGTGAAGGTGTCGGCCTTGGCGTTGCCGGTGAGGTTCTCAACATTGGTGAACCCGGCTCCGAGCCCGGTAGCCGTGCCAGCGTTCGCGCCGGTGACGACGAAGGCGTTGGCCACGTTGTCACCGATCAGCGCGTCGGTGCCGCCGGCGCCGTTGACCGCGCCGCTCAGCGTGCCGCCCGTGAACGTGAACGTGTCGTCTTTGGCGTTCCCGGTGAGATTCTCGACGTTGGTGAAGCCAGCGCCGACGCCCGTTGCCGTGCCGGAATTCGCCCCGGTCACTGCGAAGGCGTTGGCGACGTTGTCACCGATCAGTGTATCCGTGCCTGCCGCGCCGTTGATCGCGCCGGTCAGCGTGCCGCCGTTGAGCGTGAAGGTGTCGGCCCCTGCGGACCCGGTAAGGTTCGCCCACTTCACGAACGTGATTCCATCCACCGTGCCGCTGTTGGGCCCGGTAACCGCCCAGGTGGTGCCGTTGGCGAGCGTAAAGCCGGCGTCGTTGCCGGTGAGGGTCTCCACGTTGGTGACCTCCGTGCCGAGGGTGATTTCGGCACCCGCTCCCAGGGCCGAGTAGTTGGCGCTGTCCGTGTCGGCGCCACCGTCGATGGTGGTGGGCTCGCGGTCTACTAGGATGAAGGCGTCGTTCCCCGCGTTGCCATTGAGGGCCACGGTCGCCGCGCCGAAGGCGCTGTCCAGCGCGTTCAGGGCCACCGTATCATTGCCGCCCCCGGCATTGAGCGTCAGGCTGGTCGTCGGGCTGGTGAAGTCGACCCGCTCACTGGACGCCACGCTGGAAACACGGTTGAGATTGTTGCCGCCGATACCGTCATCGCCCAAGGTGATGATGTTGTCCGCAGCATTGAACGTGAAGATTCGGGCGCCCACGGTCAAGGTGTCCGTGATCGGCTCCAGCCCGGTGTAGGTGATTGCCGAGCCGTCGAGATCAACGCCACCCGTGCTCGCGCTGGCGAGGGCGTGCGTGACGGTCGCGAATATGCCGTTCTGCAGAATGAGCACGTCACCGTCGGGGGTCGTCTCAGCGCCGCCGTCGTAAGCAAGCCCCCCAAACGGGATCGGGTTCCCGGCTGAGAAGTCTACCGTGATAGTGTCGTCGTCACCCGCACCGTTGACAGCCGTGGTGCCGATGCCCGCGATGCCGAGGAGCGTGATCAAGTCCGCTCCACCGGCGCCGTCGATGGTCACCGGGCCAGAGCTGACGAGATTCCGCAAGATATCCACGCTGCCGGTGTTCAACGTTCCCACTGCCATGTCGATGCCGCCGGAGTTCGTCGTGATCCCGGAGCCCAATGCCATCGTGGCGCTGCCGCCGACCGTCACGCTAACAGGGCCGCTTCCCGAATTGGTGATCTGGTCGCTGAAGCGGGCGTCCCGGTTCGACGTCAGGCTGAGCGTGGTGCCGGTGCTGTAGGTGAAGGCGCCGTCCATCGCCATCCCGCCGGTGGCGCCGGCAGTCAGGTTGGTGGCGGTGAGCGCGACGTTGCCGCTGGCCAGGTTCGTGCTCATCTTCGCGCCGAAGTCGTCGTTGATGTTGAACGCCGTGCTGCCACTGGACTTGCTGTAGTCCAGCGTCCCGCTGCTGAGGGTCACGTCGGCGTTGCTAACTCCGCCGCCGGTGGCGGTCGCGTGCCCGATCAGCCAGGGCGAAGTGCCAGCAGTACCGTTGACCAGGCTGGTCTCGCCGCCCACCGTGAGCAACAGGTTGCCTTGGCGCAGTTGCGTGCCCACCTTCGCCGCGTCGCCGTGGCCAACCTGGGCATACGCCTTGACGGCGTTGCCGCCGACCAACGTCAGGTCGCCCGCGGCCGCGAGGGTGATGCTGTTGAGGTCGTTGCCGTTTGCTCCATAGCCACCGTGGCCAACCTGCGCGTACGCATACGAGCCGTCGCCGCCGGTGAGGGTTGCGCTGCCCGTCAGCGTGACGGAGACCGCGCCGCTGTGGGTGCCATCGGCCATGTGCCCACCGTGCCCCAACTGCGAATAGGCGTCGTGCGTGCCGGCGGTGTTGCCGAGGATCAGGTCATGGGCCTGACCAATGGTGAGCGTGCCACTGTCGGTGCCGTCGCTCTCGAAGCCGCCGTGGCCGAGTTGGGCGTAAGCCTGGGCGGAGGGGCCGCCCAGAAACAAGACCTCCTGCGCCGAGACGATGGACAGCGTGCCGTCGAGGTTGCCGTCCGCATCGTAGCCGCCGTGGCCGAGTTGGGCGTAGGACTGGTCGCCGGCACCGGCGGTGAAGGTGAGATTCTGCACGTCGCTGAGCGTCACCGAACCGGTGTGGTTGCCGTAGCTGCCGTCGCCGCCGTGCCCTAACTGCGCAAAGGCGTAGTCACCGGCGCCGCCGGTGAACACCAGGTCACCGGAAAGGGTGCTGGTGGTGATCGCGCCGGTGTGAGTGCCGTCGGCGTCATAGCCGCCGTGCCCAAGCTGGGCGTAGGCGCCGTCGCCGAGCCCGGGACCGCCTCGGAATTCCACGTCGTTCGCTTGGGTGATCGTCAGTGTGCCACTGTGAGAGCCTGTCGCCGCGTGGCCGCCGTGCCCAAGCTGGGCGTAGGCGTTGTCACCAACACCGCCGGTGAAGGCGAGGTCGGTAACGGTGCCAAGGGCAATGCTGCCACCGTGGTTTCCGTTGGCCGAGTCGCCTCCATTCCCCAACTGCACGTATGAGCCTGTCCCACTGCCGCCGGTGAAGGTCAGGTTGGCCGCTTGGGGGAGCGTGATCCCAGCAGTCTGTGTCCCGCTGGCACTCCACCCGCCGTGCCCGAGCTGCGCATAGGCGTAGTTGGCAGCTCCGCCGAGGAAGCTTAGGTTGGCGAGGTCTGTGAGGGTGATCGTGCCACTGTGGTTGCCGTCGGCGTCGTAGCCGCCATGTCCCAGTTGCGCGTAGGCATAGGGCGAGGAGCTACCACCAGTGAAGTTCAGGTTCTGAGCACGCACGATGGTGATATCGCCCTGGAAGGCACCGTCGGGCTCGTTGGTCCCGCCGCCGTCGAAGTCGCCGCCGCCGTGGCCGACCTGAGCGTAGGCGTGCTGCTGCGTGCCGGCTGTGGCCGTCAGGTCGCTCGCCAGCGCCACCGTGATCGGGCCGTTGATGCTGAAGTTGGACTGCGTCGACTCTCTGCGGAAGCCGAGTTGCGCATAGGGGCGCGTTCCCGAGGTGCCGCCGGTAAGCGTCAGCCGGTGTCCCGCCACATTGGTGGCGCCGCCGCGGCTCCCGACGGCGATGCCGGAGAGCTGGCCGCCGTCGCCGATGGAGACCGACCCGCTGCTGTTGCCGTACGCGTTGGGGTGCGCCACGCCGTCAATGATGTCCGCGAAGTTGACGAACCCGAATCCCAGCACCGGTGTGGTCGGAGGATCGATAGTCGAGGCCCACGTCAGCCCGGTAACGCCGTCCCAACCCGCAACGATGGTCACAGCTCCGCCAACGGTGCCGGTGTAGTTGTTCTGCACCGAGGCGTTGAACCGCACGTTTCGGTTCGCGAGGATGGCGAAGTCGCTGGCGCTGGTGTAGTTCACGGCCGCGTTCACGAAAACGTCACCGGGTTCGCCGTCGTCGATGGTACTCCCGTTGTGCAGCCGCGGCGCGGTTTGCACCACGACGGAAGACGTGGCCAGATTGGTGGTGATGGCCGTGGGGGTGACCAGTGACGCGGTGGCGATGGTGCTTACCGTGTTGACCTCGACATCGTTGGGGTCGAGCAGCAGTGTGCCGGTACGCCCTTCCGGGGCAGTCAGATCGGCCACCCCGGTGTAGTTCAGCCGCTCAAGTCCTGAAACCTCAGCGAACCCGCCGTCGCCGCCCAATGGGCCGCCCGTCGCCGAGATCTGGCCGGCGAAGGACGTCTCCCCATCAGCCCAGGCGACCACGGTGCCACCATTGCCAGCGCTCAGTGCGTCAGCCACGAGCGTCGCCGACTCGGTCACGGTGGCACTGGTGGCATTGCGAACGGCTGGGTCATTGCCCTGGAAGCCGCCGCCGACCTTGATCGTGCCGCCGCCAGCGTCGCCGGACGCGTCGATGGCGCCGGACACGAGCACCTGCTCACCGGTGACCGTCACTGCTCCGCCGGTAGTTCCCGGCCCCGCGCCCGACGCGCTGAGCGTGCCGCTGTTGGCGACAGCTCCGTCGCTCCGAGCCTCCAAGAGGAGCTTCCCATCGCGCTTCGTCAGGGACTGAGCCTCAATCAAGCCTTCCTGGTTGACCACCGAAGTGGCCACTTCTCGCGCAGCGTCACCCGTCAGGGCAACGGTGCCGCCGGGGTTGGTGATCGTGCCGGAGTTGCCCACTGAATCCGACAACGGCTTGCCGTTCGACCCAATGACCGATTCCAGCACCTTGCCCTCGACGCTGTAGGTGATCAGCCCGTCGCCGCGGAAATCCACCTTGAGCTTGCCGCCGGAACCCAGCACCACGGTGCCCAGATGGGCGATGATCAGCCCTTCGTTCTTCACGCCCGAGGCCACCAAAAACGCCGCGCCGTTCTTCGCGACCTTGATCTGCCCCTGGTTCACCACGAACGTGGGCTTGGCGCCCGGCTTCTGCGTGAAGTTGTACTTGCCGGCGAGGAAGTCACCCTCCTCGAGGCTGAAGGTCGTGGCGATGAGGCTGCCGACGTCCACTTTCGAGTGCGGCCCGAACAAGATGCCGTTGGGGTTGACCAAGAACACCCGCCCGTTGGCGATCAGCTCGCCCAGGATCGACGAGGGATCGACGCCAGTGACGCGGTTCAGCGCCACGGCGTCGGCGTTGGGCTGGAGGAACTTCACCAGCTCGTTGACATCAATGCTGAAGTCCTTCCAGTTGATGATGGCCGACTGGGAGCTCTGAAGGACACTCGTCGTCAGCGCGGTGGGCTTCGAGATCGCGGCCTGCCCGGCCACGACGTTGCCGCCTTCGGGCGCGGCGCAAAGGACAGAGGGGATCACTGCGATCAGGAACGGAAGCAATGGTGTTCGGATCATTGGAGACTCCTATGGAACCGAGTGTCAGGTGTCGCGTGTGGGGTGCCGCGCAGGGCCCGCCGCGTTCAGGCGGCGGTGGCTCCGCAGGTACCGCTTCAGTATTGGTGCGCTACCTGCAAGTACGGCTGCAGCTTGCCGCCGGAGGAGGGCTCTCGAGAGAGGCCGTACCCGAGGTCGGCGCGGACAGAGACGTCGTGAGTCAGCTCGGCCCGGAGACCGAGGCCGATCCCGGTGAGGCTCTCTTCGCCGGGCTGGCCGGGCACTGGATTCTTGTTGGAAATCCGGCCATGGTCGAGGAACGCCACCACTTGGAGGTCTTGCACCCAGTCGGGCATCGACCGAAGGCTGGACGTGCGACGCAGTTCCAAGCTGATCCGCAGCCCGCTGTCACCCAGCAACTCCGACTGTGGATAGCCCCGAACGGAGTTTGCCCCGCCGACGTCGAACTGCTCGCCGGCTACCAGCGGGCTGTCGGTCAACTGGCCGCTCACTTGGGCGACTACAAAGGTCCGGTCGTCAACCTGCTTCACGTGGGCGTAATCCAGGACGAGCTTGGTGAAGCGACCGTCTGCCCCACGACGACTGCTGAGGGGGGCGTTGTCCGGCATGCCGCCCAAGGCGTCGCCCAGCCCTCGGTGCAGGTAGACAGAGCCGACGTTCCGAGTCTTGGTGCGGGCGTCTCGGTCCTCGACAGAGACACCGGCCTTCAGTGAGCGAACCTTGTCGTAGCTGCTCCGCGCCCCCAGCAGCTCCAACTCCGCGTCGCTGGATTCGAGACCAAACTCAACGCTCACCGTTCGGTCAGCCCGTTTGAGAACTGGATGGCTCACCGAGGCGCCCCATGATCGCCCGGTGCCTTTAATGCCGAGAATGGCGAACTCCTGGCCGACCTCGAAGTTCCCGCCAGCACCAGACAGGTGAATCTTGGTGCCGTTCGTTCCGAAGGGCGTTGTGTAGTGAAGCTGCCCGTACAGCAAGTCTCCGGGGTTGGGCGCAGCGACGACGCCCAGCGACAGCTCGTCTCCTCTGCCGCTCAGGTTCCTCCAAGCCACCTTCTGCACGAACCGTTCCTTGCTCGCCTGGCGAGACCCGAAGGTGTTGAACTCGGTGCTCGCAGTGGTGAGCTTCGGCGCCTCTTCCACGTTGATGACAACATCGGTGGTGCCTGCGGCCTTGCCCGCCTGCAGGGAGGCTTTGGCGGTCAACCCCGGGTAGTCGCTCACGATCAGCAGCTTGCGTTCCAGTGCCCGCACGCGCAAGACGCCGTTGTGATCGATGCCGCGAAACGCTTTGCGCAGAACGCCCTCGGAGTAGCGCTGGTTGCCGGTGACGGTCACCTCACCCAACTTCGGCTCCACCACCTGGAAGGTGACCGCCCCTGCCTTCACCTCTTGCTCGGGGATGATGACTTTGGCGTTGGGATAGCCGTTCTCGCGGTAGTGCGCCTCGACTTGGGCGGCCAGCTTCCGGAGACCGTCCAGCCCATCCGCCGTCGCCGCCAGTGAGGAGCCGATCACGCCCATCAGTTGGGCGTCGGTGAACACCGTGTTGCCCTCGAAATTGACCTGCTTCACGAGGGCCGTGGTCACCGCCTTGTCGGTGCCCTCGACCTGTGCGGTGAGCATGAGGGGTCGTGCCAACGGGTCCGCAAAGAGCGCACTACATTCGCTCAGCAGCAGTGCACAGACGGCCAGTGTGATCTTCATCAAGTACCTCCCTGGGGCGTGGGACGTGGCCGACACGTCCTCAGTTCACTCGGGTCGCGTCGCGCCTTCTACCCGGTAGTAGACCACCGGGACAAGTAGATTCGCGGGCGACACCCGGTCACGCAGATCGTCCAGCGTCGACTCAACGGAGCCGAACGCAGAACCGGTAGTCATCCAGCTCAACGGCGCCTGGCCGTGGGCCAGCATGTCGATCCCCGCACCACCGAGAATGCGGTTCTCGAACAGGATCAGCGTGGGCGGCGTACCGGCCGGACCCAGCAGTTCCTCCAAGAAGTCTGTGCTGTTCAGCTCCGCGGGCGCGCCCTTCGCGTAGTTCGCGGTCAGGTTGTTGGCGGTAACGTTGGTCTCCGCGCCGTTGATGTCTATCAAGGTGCCCGTGAGGGCCGTCAAGGTCACGTTGCCCCCCGCCCCGCCCAAAGCAGTCAGGATCTGGTTGATCGACAGGCTGTCGCCCGCCAGGTACAGGATATTGCCGGTGCCAACGACCGTGCTGCTGCCGGTGCCCATCGTGATGCTTCCGGTCGTCGCCGTTACCGAGACGTTGCCGTTTCCGGCCGTGGACAGCGTGGCGTTCTGCGCCACCGAGTTGGCCGCCTTCAGAATGACGCTGCCGTTGCCGCTCCCAGCTAAGGCGCCCCCCAGCGACAGGCGGTCGCCCGCCGTGTAGACCACGTTTCCATTCTGAGTAGCGGTACTGGTGCCTGAGGCTGTCACAAGGCTCCCCAGCGTGGCCGTCACCACCACGCCTCCCGTGCCGACGGCCGAGAGGTTCGCATTTTGGACCACGGAATCGGCTGCCAGCAGCGTGAGGGTGCCGTTCCCCCCCGTCGCAGTGATTGGCGCGTTCACGGTTATGTTGTCGAGCAGCGCGCTGCCGGCGGCCGTGAGGATAATGTCGCCGCCGCCGGAGTTGGTCACCGCCTCAATCACCCAGAGCGGGCTTAGCGCAGTGATGACCAGGTTGCCGCTCGTCACCGTGACGCCAGCCAGGATCGGGGTCACACCGCCAAGAGTCACGCCCCCTTCCAGGTCCGTCACATAGACGCCGCCGGTGCCGCCGGAGGCTTCCAGGTTGTCAACCATGACCTCCAGCGGGTCGGCGGCGGTGCCGATGCCACTCGCCGCGGTCAGCGCCAAGTTGGTGGCAGCCACGTTGTTGGCGCCGCCGCCGTCGGCGTCGACGATTGCGCCCGTCGCAGCCGCCAGCGTCACTGTGTTCCCAGGCGCGTTGGCGGAGACCAACCCGACGCTCAGGTTGCCGGTCGCGTTGGTGAAGGTCGCGTCGCCGTCGGCAGCGCTCACTTGCACCACCGTCAGGCCGTCCGCCTCGGTCAAGTTGATCGGCCCGGCGTCCGTCGCGACGGCCGAGGTCAACGTCACCACCTGAGTGTCCAGGGCACGCGTGTCTTCGGCGCCGGCCGTTCCGAGGCCGTTGGGTGCCGTCAGAGTCAAGGCGTTCGCCGTGATAAGGGTAGTGTTCACATTGTCGTCATCAATGGCGCCAGCCGAAGTGGCCAGTGTCACCGCGTCGGCCGCCGTGATGGTTCCCACGATCACCGTCCCCCCAGCCATGACCCCAATGCTCCCGCCGCTGGCCGCGACGTTCTCGAGAGTCACAGCATTTGCTTCGTTCAGGCTGACGTCGCCAGCGGCGGTCGTCGCTGCAAGGGTGTTGGCGGCAGTGAGCATTGGCCCGCCGGCGCCGGTCCCGAGGCCCGTCGCAGCCGTCAGGACCACGCGGTCACCGAGGACGGCATCAGCCGGATTAGTCGGCTCAGTCTGAACGGACTGATAGAGAGCGCCGGCCGCGCTGACCGTGACCTCTCCCGCCGTGCCAGTCCCGGCCGCCACCGACTTCAGCACTACATCGCCCGTGGTCGCTATCAACGTGATGTCGTTGGCGTCTGAATCGGTCAGCGAGTTGACCTCGAGGGCGGCTAGCGTCCCGCCGGCGGTTACGGCGATGGAGCCGTCTGCCGTGTGCACCTCAGTCAGCGTGATAGCGCCGAGTTCGGCAACTGACACGTT
>Ga0210020_1001639_pt1 | contig 18966 bp, 19 predicted proteins | sample CryGeymeta201514_FD_183980 | JGI IMG/M metagenome (GOLD analysis project Ga0210020, IMG submission 183980) | Groundwater microbial communities from Crystal Geyser aquifers in Utah, USA - Crystal Geyser metaG 2015-14 (SPAdes) (version 2) | ecosystem: Environmental > Aquatic > Deep subsurface >... | reverse complement strand
GCCGACATGGCGCTCGTGATTATCCATCCGTCCTGACACCCGCGTGCGCCGGATTTCGGCCACCCGGTGCATCGCCGCCGCACTCGCCGCAATCGCGCGCAGCGCGTCCTCGGGCAGCGTGACGCCCATGAATCCTTCGGGATATTCCTCGGCGATGAAGGCCGTGGTGATCTCACCGCTGACGAACCGCGAATGATCCATCACGGCGCTCAGAAACGGCAGGTTATGCCCAATCCCCTCGACCTCGAAACTGTCAAGCGCCACCCGCATCGCATCGACCGCCTCGGCGCGGGTCGCCGCCCAGGTGCAGAGCTTGGCGATCATCGGATCGTAATACATGCTGATCTCGCCGCCCTCAAAGACGCCGGTGTCATTGCGCACCACAATGCCGTCACGCGCCACCTCCGCGGGCGGGCGATAGCGGGTCAGACGCCCCGTCGAGGGCAGGAACCCGCGATAGGGATCCTCGGCATAGAGACGGCTCTCGATCGCCCAGCCGGTCAGTTTCACATCGCCCTGTGAAAGGCTCAGCCTTTCGCCCGCAGCCACCCGGATCATCTGCTCCACCAGATCAACCCCGGTGATCAGTTCCGTCACCGGATGCTCGACCTGCAACCGCGTGTTCATCTCGAGGAAATAGAAATTCCGCGCGCCATCGACGATGAATTCCACCGTGCCGGCGCTGGCATAGCCAACCGCCTGCGCCAGAGCCACCGCCTGCTCGCCCATCGCCTTGCGCGTCGCCTCATCCAGAAACGGGCTCGGCGCCTCCTCGATCACCTTCTGATTCCGGCGCTGAATGCTGCATTCGCGCTCGCCCAGATAGATACCGTTGCCATGGCTGTCGCAGAGCACCTGAATCTCGATATGGCGTGGTTGCGTGACAAATTTCTCGATGAAGATCCGGTCATCGCCAAAGGAACTCGCCGCCTCGTTCTTCGAGGACTGAAAGCCCTCGCGCGCCTCCGCATCATTCCAGGCGATGCGCATCCCCTTGCCACCGCCCCCGGCAGAGGCCTTGATCATCACCGGATAGCCGATCTGGTTCGAGATCGTCACCGCCTCCTCGGCATCGGCGATCAGACCCATATAGCCGGGCACGGTGCTGACCCCGGCCTCGGCTGCGATCTTCTTCGAGGTGATCTTGTCTCCCATCGCCTCGATCGCCCGGACCGGCGGACCGACAAAGGCCACACCTGCGGCCTCCAGAGCCTGCGCAAACCTGGGGTTCTCGCTCAGGAATCCATAGCCCGGATGCACCGCTTCGGCCCCGGTCGCCTTGACCGCCGACATCACCTTGTCGATGACGATATAGCTTTCGTTAGCGGGCGCAGGGCCGATATGCACCGCCTGATCGGCCATCGCCACATGCAGCGCATGGCGATCCGCATCCGAATAGATCGCCACTGTTGCGATGCCCATCTTGCGCGCGGTCTTGATCACCCGACAGGCGATCTCGCCGCGGTTGGCGATGAGAATTTTGTTGAACATACCTTCTGTTCCTTCTTCTTGCCGTTTCCCGAGCCGGAGTCCTGCGCGGTCATCAGGGCCCTGAACATGAAAAAACCACCGGTGCGGTCCCGCACCGATGGTTTGCCGATCTGGTTTTGCGATTGTCCCCGGACCGCGCGCAAGAGCGGCAGACGTCAGTTGCAGTTTGCCAGTTTGGTCTGACAAGCGACAACGTTGCCCGCAGCCCCGACGGCCGCGCCGGTAAGGACACTGCCGCCCACAACAGCGCCCGCAATGGCGCCCGCACCACCGCCAAGCAACGCCTGTTCGGGCACCGTGTCGCCGCAGGCGACAAGCGCCAGCAGCGTACTCCCGGCGATCGCCGCGGATAAAGAACGTCTATGGTTCTGCATGATTGGCCTTCTCCTGTTATCTGCCCTGATCGAGTGGCGGGACTGAATGCCAAACGCACCCCAAGGTCAAAATATTCCGCCCCATGGCCTCTAGAATCGGCGACCCGTCGCTCATTTGCGAGAGACGCCATCGCAAAAAAAGCGGGCGGGCTGTCGAAAACGGCACAGCACCGCCCGCGAGGGAAAGGATAACGGACCAGACATTTTGTCAACGCCCCTGGGGAGTGGGCCCCCGCTACCGCAGGCATCCTGTCAGACCAAACCCTTTGCTCCAAGCAGAAAGACTGCGCCATTCCCGCCTCGGCAGATTGCTGCGCGTTCGCAAGACTTTTTGGCACGTTTGCGCCGATCAAACCGGGCATCACCTGTCATCCTCTCCGAAAACCTCGGGAAAGGAAACGCGGGCCACGTCCAGATCAAGCACAAGAAGCGCCGCATAACTCCTGGGGTCAAATGGCTCTTCTGCCGGTTTCACCTCACGGCCAAGCAACCAACTCAGACGCCCACCATCGAGATTGCCACGCTCAAACGGAGCATCGCCAAAACAGTCCCATATCGCGCGCACAAATGCTGCATCCGCACGTCGGTCTGGCGCGCGGCGGTCTGCATAACGCTCACGCGCGATGAGGGGGGTTGCCCCCTTGGGATTGGCCCGTCGAATTGTGAATTGAAAATCCGTTCCCGGCAGACGCCCGGGAAATCCGCGATGCTTCAGCATGGCTTGCCTGCCGGATCACAGGGGAACCGCAGCAGGTTGTTCGGAGCAGGCAACTTCGCCCGCTCCGAACTCCGTTCAGAAAGCGTATCAGTATTTGCTGGTAACGGGCTCGGGCTGAACCGGCTCGACCACAACAAACTCTTCTTCGGCAGGCTGTGCGCAAGCTGCAACAATGGCGACGAGGCCGATTGCGAGAATGCTCTTGATGGTCTTCGACATATATTTCTCCTGTCTCTCGTATAATCGTAAAGAAACGACGAACGGGAATCGATCCCTATGCGTCGGGCGTGCGAGGTTAAGGCCGCATAACTGCAACCACAAAATAGTTTATCTGAATTATTTGGCTTTGGAAACGCATCATGCGCGAAGCCATGTGCATGTGTCCGCAAAGCCTCAGTCATCCGCAGTCCTGCGACCTGTGCCGAAGAATTCCGCATCCGCATCAATACAACTCCCAAACGCAGGCCCCGCCCTGCGGGCTGAACGATTCGAAAACCTGGATCACATCCGGATCGTAGACACCGAATTCCGATGGCTTGTCCGCAAGCGAAATCACGATACGCGAGGGCTGCGGACCAATGACCGGCAGACGTGAAAGCGCATAACGCTCACAAAGCCAGGTGAGATCGGCCAGGACCGACTCCAGCACCGCGTCGCTGAGAACAAAATCCTCGGCATAAAACCGGAACCGATAGACCAGTCCGTCGCCCGGACGATCCGTCAAGACCTCCTGCAAGCGCACCTCCAGACCCGAGGGCAGCAGCAGCGTCTCCTCCTGCGCTGCCGCGCCTCGGGCCAGGACCAGAGCGGCACAGATCGCCACAGCCCGTCCTGCCCGCCTCATCGGCCGCACTCAAGCCAGCGCGCTCGATTGGTCCTGTTCTCCAGCACATCGACGATGCGGGCCTCGGCGCGGATGCGGTCAAAACGCCCCTGTACTTCGCCCCCCGCCACAACGCACAGGCCCCCCGCCTCGCGGATGACCCGTACGGCAGGCGCAAAACCCCGCAGCCCGCGGAGCGCGCGCCAGACATCCTGCCGGACCTGATGCGCGATCCATCTGCGTCCGCCATCAGGGAGCCGCGTGCTGACTGCCAGATCAAACCGCAAAGGCCAGCGCCGCGCCACGATGAGCGCGCCATCCTCCTCTTCGATCACATGCCAGCGGTTGCGACTCATTCGGCACCTTCCGGTTTCTTCTTGGCCCAAATACCCTGGGGGTTTGGGGGCTGGCCCCCAATCCGCAGCGGTCTCAGAGCGGGATGTTATCGTGTTTCTTCCAAGGGTTGCTCAGCTTCTTGTTGCGCAGGCTCGCAAAGGCCCGGCAGACCCGCAGCCGGGTGCCGCGCGGCTGGATCACCTCATCGATAAAGCCGCGTTCGGCCGCCACGAAGGGATTGGCAAACCGGCCTTCATAGCTTTTCGTATGCGCCGCGATCCTCTCGGGGTCGCCGAGATCCGCCCGGTAGATGATCTCGGTCGCCCCCTTGGCGCCCATCACGGCAATCTCCGCCGTGGGCCAGGCATAGTTGAAATCGCCGCGCAGATGCTTCGACGACATCACGTCATAGGCCCCGCCATAAGCCTTGCGGGTGATCACCGTGACCTTGGGCACCGTGGCCTCGCCATAGGCGAAAAGCAGCTTGGCCCCGTGCTTGATCACGCCACCATATTCCTGCCCGGTGCCGGGCAGAAACCCCGGCACATCGACAAAGGTCAGGAGCGGGATCTCGAAGGCATCGCAGAACCGCACGAATCGCGCCGCCTTGCGGCTCGAATCGATATCGAGGCATCCGGCCAGCACCATCGGCTGATTGGCCACCACGCCCACCGTCTGGCCCTCCAGACGGATGAACCCGGTGATAATGTTCTTGGCAAACTCTGCCTGAATTTCATAGAAATCCGCCTCGTCCGCAACCTTGAGGATCAGTTCCTTCATGTCATAGGGCGTGTTGGCATTGTCGGGGATGAGCGTGTCGAGGCTTTCCTCGACCCGTCCGGGTGTATCGAAGAACGGGCGCACGGGCGGTTTTTCGCGATTGTTCAGCGGTAGAAAATCGACCAGCCGCCGCACCTCGGCCAGCGCCTCGACATCGTTCTCGAAGGCGCCGTCAGCGACGCTCGACTTGCGGGTATGCGTGCTCGCGCCGCCCAGCTCCTCGGCGGTGACGATCTCGTTGGTCACGGTCTTGACCACATCCGGGCCGGTCACGAACATATAGGACGTGTCACGCACCATGAAGATGAAATCGGTCATCGCCGGACTGTAAACCGCGCCCCCCGCACAGGGGCCCATGATGAGGCTGATCTGCGGCACGACGCCGCTCGCCATGATGTTGCGCTGAAACACTTCGGCATAGCCGGCAAGGCTCGCCACCCCTTCCTGGATGCGCGCACCGCCCGAGTCGTTGATACCGATGACCGGTGCGCCATTCTGCATCGCCATGTCCATGATCTTGCAGATCTTCTCGGCGTTGGTCTCACTGAGCGATCCACCAAAGACGGTAAAGTCCTGGCTGAACACATAGACCATCCGCCCATTGATCGTGCCCCAGCCCGTCACCACCCCGTCGCCATGCGGGCGATCCTTTTCCATCCCGAAATCGGTGCAGCGATGCGCCTTGAACATGTCGAACTCTTCAAAGCTGCCGTCATCGAGCAGCAAATCGATCCGCTCGCGCGCCGTCAATTTGCCGCGGGAATGCTGCGCCTCGATCCGGCGTGCGCCACCGCCCTTGCGCGCCTCGGCACGGCGGCTCTCGAGTTCCTCAAGGATGTCTTTCATCGTGCCCCCCTCGCTGGTGCGCGGAGCATAGGGCGTTCCACCTCGATGACAAAGTGAAAAACAGCAAATTTGCAAATAATTGCAAATAATTAAAACAAACATGCAAATAGGAAAATTCCATGCCATCCGCATGGACTTCTCCCCCCCTCACGCCTAGCCATGGATCATGAGCGCGCATCAATCGGTCCGGTTTCTGGACCGCAGCACACCTCCCCATATCGCCACGCTGATCCTGCTCGCGGGGCTTTCCGCCTTGGCAATGAATATCTTTCTGCCCAGCCTGCCGGGCATGACCGCATATTTCAGAACCGACTACCGGCTCATTCAGTTATCGGTCGCGCTCTATCTTGCGGTCAATGCGGGATTGCAACTCCTGATGGGGCCGATTTCAGATCGTTGGGGGCGCCGCCCGATCATCCTCTGGGGACTTGGCTTGTTTCTTTTCGCCACGGCTGGCTGCATTCTGGCGCCCAGCGTCACTGTTTTTCTGGTCTTTCGCATGATGCAGGCCAGCGTCGTGGTGGCCATGGTCCTCAGTCGCGCCATTGTCCGCGACATGGTCCCGCAGGACCGCGCCGCCTCGATGATCGGCTATGTCACCATGGGCATGGCCGTGGTGCCGATGGTCGGCCCCGCGATCGGCGGGATCCTCGACGAGATGTTCGGCTGGCAGGCCAATTTCGGGGCGCTCTTCATCCTCGGCGCGGCGCTGTTCTGGCTTTGCTGGCGCGACCTGGGTGAAACCGCGCCACTCACGGGACGCACTCTGGTCCAGCAGTTCCGCGACTATCCCGCGCTTCTGACTTCCCGGCGGTTCTGGGGGTATGCGTTGGCGGCCGGTTTGTCCTCGGGGTCGTTCTTTGCCTATCTCGGCGGGGCGCCCTTCGTCGGCGATCAGGTCTTTGGCCTGCCTCCCGCGACGCTGGGCGTTCTGTTCGGGGCCCCCGCCATCGGCTATTTCATCGGCAACTTTCTATCAGGCCGATTTTCCACCCGAATCGGTGTCAATCGCATGGTGTTTTGGGGGGCCATCGCCAATGCGAGCGGGATCGCGCTCAATCTCCTGCTCTTTTCTCTCGGCCTTGGCACCCCGATCAGCTTTTTCGGGCTGATGACCTTCATGGGGCTGGGCAATGGCATGGTGATCCCCAACGCCACCGCCGGGGCACTCTCGATCCGACCGGATCTGGCGGGGACGGCAAGCGGTCTTTCGGGGGCCTTGATGATCGGGCTGGGCGCGGCACTCTCGGCGCTGGCTGGACTATTGCTGACACCGGCAAGCGGAGCCTTTCCATTGCTTTGGATCATGCTTTGCAGCGCTCTCGCGGCCATCGGAACCATCCTGCTGGTGATCCGTCGCGAACACAGCCTTGGTCTTGGCTGACGCCGCCTTCACGGCAATTCACATTGCGTGCACAGGCTCTAGTCGCCCGTGGCAAGACACCCCACGTCAAAGCCAGGCCACAGAGGAGTGCCATGATCATGTCAAGCCATATCCCCCAGACGCGTTTCGACAGTCCGCCCCTGCATCGCGCTCCCTTGCCCCACCGATTCACGGATTGGGCCGCGATCTGATGTGGTCTCTGCGACCACTCCGCCACAGTGGCGCAGAGTTTTCCATCCCGCCCCGGATTTGATTTTCTCACCCAGAAGGCACTCAGCTATGCTCAGATCGCTATCAATGGAGATGTGTGATGATTGATCGCCGCAATTTGATGTCAACCGGACTTGCCGCGGCAGCCTCGTTTGCTGTCCTGCCCACCCTTGCACAAGCTTTTGAGCTTGATCCCAAGTTTGCCCCGCAGGAAGTCGCGTTTGACCCCCAATACCAACCCGGACAACTGCTGGTTCTGCCCCGTGCGCATTTCCTTTATTTTGTGACGGGCCCAGGGCGTGCCCTCCGCTATGGCGTTGGCGTGGGCAAGGCCGGACTGGACTTTACCGGCACCGCCGTCATCGCTGTGAAAAAACAATGGCCAACCTGGCGCCCCACCAACGAGATGATTGCGCGTGACCCGCGGACCTACGGACGCTTTGCCGGCAATGACTATGTCCAGCCTGGCGGACCCGGCAACCCGCTCGGCGCGCGCGCGCTTTATCTTTTCCAGAACGGGCGCGATACCTATTACCGGATTCATGGCACGACCGAACCGCAATCGATCGGACGTTCCGTGTCGAACGGATGCATTCGCATGATCAACGAACATGTGCAGGATCTGTATGATCGGGTGCCCATCGGGACGGTTGTAACCGTCCTGTAGCCAAGTGCAGGACTCTGCGCAGAACGCAGGGTCTGGATTAACTTTTTCTTGGTGCTTGCTTTTGTGGTCGTCTTGCGCCATATTGCCGTCTGCGACGTTACCACTATCGACCATCTGCTGCTCTACGGCTCAGTCACTCGATCTTGCACGACATAGCCGGGCTGCCGCACTAAAGCGGGCAGCAAAAAAAGAGGAGATCAGTACGATGGCTACTGGCACCGTAAAATGGTTTAACGCAACCAAAGGTTTTGGCTTCATTGCGCCCGATGGCGGCGGCAAGGACGTTTTCGTCCACATTTCTGCAGTAGAACGCGCCGGGCTTACCGGTCTGGCAGACGATCAGAAGGTGAAGTTCGATATCGAATCCGGCCGTGACGGTCGCGAATCGGCAGCAAACCTGTCGCTCGCATAAGCAACCGATAGTGTTGACGGAATTGGGCCCCTTGTCGGGCCCTTTTTCATTTGGCGCGCGCGATCAGAGCAATCACCTGCGGACCAAGGGACTCGACAATCCGTGCCACCCCGTCGGCATTCGGATGTATCGCATCGGCCTGAAAGTAGCGTTGAAGCATGGCGGGCTCATCTTCCCCCAGACCTGCAAAGAAACTCTCCGCGTAAAGCGTTTCATAAGTCACCGATAATTCTGGGTAAATCGCGTCGAAAGCGGATTTGTACTCGGGCCCGTAATTGCCCGGAGCCTCGAATCCGACCAGCAAAACCTCAACATCTTGTGCCTTGGCCACTTGCAGGATCGTCTCGATGTTGGCGCGGCTCATCGCCGGATCCAGGCCGCGCAAGAGGTCATTTCCGCCCAAGGTCAGGATCATGGCATCAATGTCTGGCGTCAAGCTCCACTCGATGCGCGCGGCCCCTCCTGCTGTTGTATCGCCCGACACTCCGCCATTGATCAGCCGTGCCTCAACCGCCCTCTCCGTCAGCCATTTCTGCATCTGCGGCACAAATCCCTCCGCCTCTGGCAGGCCATAACCTTGCGTCAGACTATCCCCCATGGCAAGAATCGTCACCGGGGCATCCGCCCAGGCCGGGCTGGCAAGCCAAAGAAAGCCAGCGAGCACCTTGCTCACGGCCCGCCCGGCCCCATATGTCAGAAAGTTCTTTTTTATCAGGCGCAACTGCATGAACTCTCCTATCCTGTCCCTGGCTGACGCCAAATTGTCGCTTCAGGGGAATGCGGGTCTTGTGCAGATACTCCACGGGATCACGCTCGATGTCCATCGCGGAGAGACGCTGGGATTGGTCGGTCCTTCGGGCTCGGGAAAGTCCTCGCTTCTGATGCTGATGGGGGGGCTGGAACAGGTCAGCTCCGGGCGCGTCATGGCCCTTGGACAGGATCTCTCTGCGCTCAACGAGGATCAACTCGCCCGTCTGCGGCGGGATAACTTTGGCATCGTCTTTCAGTCCTTTCACCTCATCCCCACGATGACCGCCCTGGAAAATGTCGCCACGCCACTGGAACTGGCGGGTGTGGCGGATGCGCGCGAACGGGCCGAACGGGAGTTGGCGACGGTGGGTCTGTCTGCCCGCGCAGGCCATTATCCCTCGCAACTCTCGGGCGGAGAACAGCAACGGGTGGCGCTGGCACGCGCCGCCGCCCCCCGGCCCGCGATCATTCTGGCGGACGAACCGACGGGAAATCTCGACAGTCGCAACGGCGTCGCGATCATCGATCTGCTTTTCGGCCTGCGTGATCGCCATGACGCAACGCTTGTCCTCGTCACCCACGACGCAGAGCTTGCCCGCCGCTGTGACCGGGTGGTCAGCCTGCGGGATGGACGCATCGAGGCGGCTGCATGAGCCTGCGCGTTGCGGCGAAACTCGCCCGGCGCGAATTGCGCGGCGGGCTGCGCGGTTTTCGAATCTTTCTGGCCTGCGTGATTCTTGGGGTGGCGGCCATCGCTGCCGTGGGAACGATCCGCGAAAGCATCACGGCGGGACTGGTCCAACAGGGTGCGGCCTTGCTCGGGGGCGATGCCGAGCTGGAGCTGACCTATCGCTTTGCTACTGAAGCAGAGCGCGCATGGATCCGGGAGAACAGCCTGCAAAACTCTGAAATCGTTGACTTTAGGTCAATGGCAATTGCGCCAGACGGCCGCCGCGAACTGACTCAGCTAAAGGCGGTGGACAGCGCCTATCCGTTGACTGGCTCTGTGCAGCTTTCCCCCGAAATGCCATTGTCACAGGCCCTGGCAGGCGCCGACGGCCTGCCCGGCGCGGTCCTGCATCCCCTGCTGATCGGGCGGCTCGGTCTTGGGATCGGCGACACGCTCCGGCTCGGCACACAGGACTTTCGGCTGATGGCAGAGCTGACACGCGAGCCCGATCAGACGCAGGCCGGGTTTGGCCTCGGACCGCGCACGATCGTGGCGTTGACGGCGCTTGAGGACTCCGGCCTGCTCAAACCAGGTTCACTCTTTACCACGAAATACCGCCTCGATCTGCCCGATGGCGCGGATCTCGACGCGCTGAAAACGCGCGCGATGACCGAACTTGATGGCAGCGGTTTCCGCTGGATGGATTCGCGCAACGGCACGCCGCGCGTCGCCGAGTTCGTCACCCGACTGGGTGCATTCCTGGTGCTGGTCGGGCTGTCTGGCCTCGCGGTGGGCGGCGTTGGCATTTCCGCCGCGTTACGCGCCTATCTGGCCGGAAAGACACAGGTCATTGCCACGCTGCGCACGCTGGGGGCGGATCAGCGGACGATCTTTCTGACATATTTCCTGCAAGTCGGCGCCTTGGCACTGGTTGGGATCGTGGCGGGGATCATCCTCGGGGCGGGTCTGCCTGTCATCCTTGGACCAATATTTTCGGATCGGCTGCCGGTGCCCGCAATCTTTGCGTTTTATGGAGCCCCGATCGCCGAGGCAGCACTTTACAGCGCGCTCAGCGTATTGATTTTTACCCTCTGGCCGCTGGCCCGCGCCCGAGACGTGCGCGCCGCCGCACTCTACCGCGAGGCGATGGGGGGCACGCGACGCTTGCCAAGCTGGCCCTATCTCTTGGCGACACTCGGATTGATCGCCGCGCTCCTGATCGCGGCGGTGCTGTTTTCAGGCAATCTACGTCTCACGCTCTGGACGGCGGGGGGCATCATCGGTGCCCTCGTGGTCCTCGCGCTTGCCGCCAATCTGGTGCAACATGCCGCGCGCTTCCTGCGCCCGAGACTGCGCGGTCGGCCGGCGCTTGGCTGGGCGCTCGGCGCGATCGGCGGACCCGGAACCACCGCCGGGCCGGTCATGCTGTCGCTCGGGCTTGGGCTGTCGGTGCTCGCCGCGGTCGGACAGATCGACGGCAACCTGCGCCGCGCCATCGCGGCCGATCTACCGGAACGCGCACCCTCCTATTTTTTCGTCGATCTGCAAAGGGATCAGATGCCCTGGTTTCTCGATCGGCTGGAGCGCGACCCGGCCGTCAGCCGGATCGACAGCGCGCCGATGCTGCGCGGGATCATTTCGCGGATCAACGGCCGCCCCGCAACTGAGGTGGCACCGGGGCATTGGGTGGTCGAGGGCGACCGCGCGGTCAGCTATGCGGATGCCTTGCCTGCGCGCACCAAACTGACGGCAGGCACCTGGTGGGGAGCAGGCTATGAGGGGCCAGCCCAGCTTAGCTTTTCCGCCGAAGAGGCCGGAGAAATGGGGCTGAAACTCGGTGACGTGATCACCCTCAACATTCTGGGCCGCGATATCACGGCCCCGATCACCTCGTTCCGAGAGGTGGATTTCTCGACCGCAGGCATGGGGTTTGTCATGCTGATGAATGCGGCAGCACTCGCGGGCGCGCCGCACACCTTCATCGCGACCGTCTATGCCGAAGAACCGGCAGAAGCCGCGATCCTTCGGGATGTGACGGATCGCTTCTCCAATGTGACCGCAATCAATGTGCGCGATGCGCTGACGCAGGTCTCGAACCTTCTCGCGGGACTTGCCTCGGCAACGGCCTGGGGGGCGTCGGTGACACTTCTGACCGGGTTCATGGTCCTGATCGGCGCGGCGGCAGCCGATCAGAAGGCGCGCACCTATGAGGCGGCGATCCTCAAGACGCTGGGCGCGACCCGCGCGCACATCTTGGCAAGCCTGATCCTGCGGGCCACCTTTCTCGGGGCTGCGGCGGGTCTGGTCGCCCTTGGCGCCGGATTGGCAGGAGGTTGGGCCGTGAGCCATTTTGTCATGGAAACAGGGTTCAAGGTGATCTGGTCATCAGCCATCAGCATCATTCTGGGCGGCACGGCTGTGACGCTGATGGCAGGTTTGGCCTTCGCGCTCGGACCGCTCACCGCACGGCCGGCCCAAACTCTGCGGGCACGCGAATAGCGTCGTTGATTTCGCGTCATGCCGCTGGCACTCAAGGCCTGCAACGCCAGGAGACGCAATGACCGATTCGCTGCCCATCCCGCTTTCTGCGTCTCTGACCGCCGCACAGCAATCCATGCTGATCAATCTCGTGCGGCGTGCGGCACGGACCGAAATCCTGCCGCGGTTTCAAAAACTCACGCGGGCTGATGTCAGAACAAAATCAGGACCGCATGATCTGGTGACAGAGGCCGATCATCAGGCCGAGGCGATGATCGCGCGCGGCATCCAGGGGATGCTGCCGCAGGCCTTGATCGTGGGCGAAGAGGCGGTGGCCGCCAAACCCGCCTTGCGCGACGACGTGTCGGAGGCAGAGCTTGCCGTCATCATCGACCCGGTTGATGGAACCTGGAATTATGTGCACGGCCTGCCGCTCTTTGGTGTGATCATCGCCGTCACGCGCTTTGGTCGGCCGGTCCTCGGCCTGCTCTATGATCCGGTTTCGGATGACTGGATCCTTGCCGAAGAGACATCATTCACTCGGTTTGCCAATGCAATCGGCACAGAGCGTCCCGTGCGCGTGTCGTCGGGTGGTCCGCTCGATCAGTTGCAGGGTTACATGCATTTTCACCTGATGTCCAAGCCGCGGCAGGCGGAGATTGCCCCGCTCCTGCCCGCGCTGGCACGCTGCATCGCGCTCCGATGTTCGTGCCACGAGTATCGCCTGCTGGCCCAGGGCGCGGTGGATTTTGTGATGTCAGACGTGCTCAACCCCTGGGACCATGCGGCCGGTGTTCTGGCCTGTCAGCAGGCTGGCGGTGTGGCGCGGATGCTCGACGGGAGGGCCTACACAACCGGGATCCTTCGAGGGGTTCTGCTGTCTGCGGCAAATCAGGACACATGGGAGCGCCTGCGCGATCACTTTTCCTGCCTTCTTGAGGGTTGATTGTCCGGAGCCTCTAACGATTGCCTTAAAATAATCATATGCGCATGTTTCATACAGGGCACAGACTCGGATCATTTCAGCGGAGTTAAGGGATGACCTCAAGCCGGCGCAAGGCGGATCACTCAGACCCCTCCACCCTCTCGGACAAAGACCGGGCGGCTGCGATAGACTGTCTCTACGAGGTTGCCCTCGACCCGACGCGCTACGAGGCGCTCCTCGACCACTGGGAAAGCGCCATCGGCCCCTTGCGCGCACGGGTGAACCTGAGCGCGCCGCACATCCTGGACGATCCGCAGATCGCCGCCCATTTCCGTCGCGCAAGCGAGTTTCTGGACCGCGCCGCCGTTGACGACAAGTCAACCGGACTGGAGATGATTCTGGCCCCGTTCGACCGCGTGGCCGCGCTTTTGTTCGATGCCAGCCAAAGGGTGCGCGCGGCCAATGCGGCGGCGCGAGAGGTCATGAGCCTGCCAGAAAATGCCCATCTGCTCGATCTGCCGATCCATGAGGGCGACATCGACACGGTCAGGGCAACGCTCTCGATGCTGTTTGACAACCGCAAGAAGGATACCGCCATCCTGCGCGTTCGCTCGCGGCGGGCCGATCATCTGATCGTTTTGCGCTTGCAGCGCTGCGTGGCGGCGGATGGAACGATGTTGGTGTTGGTTGCCTCGAACGAGGTGACGCTGCCGTCGGGCTATTCCGAGATCCTGCGTCAAGCCTTCGATCTGACAGTGGCAGAGGCAGAAATCCTGCACCATCTGGTTGACTGCCGTTCGGTCAACGAGATCGCAGCAGAACGCGGTCGCTCGGTCGATACGATCCGCGCACAGATAAAATCCGTTCTCTCCAAGACTGAAACGCATTCCCAACTGGAACTGGTGCGGCTGGCGTTGTCGGTGATGGATATGACCGTGATGACTGTCGCAGCCGCCCCCGGCCCCCGCGTCGTGAGCGGCGGCGATGGTCTGCTGGCCGAGCGCGACTTCAAATCGCTGGTGACAGCGGATGGCCGGCGACTTGATTATCTGGTGATCGGCTCTGAAACGGGGCGGCCGGTCCTCTATCTGCCGCTGGATTTCGGGTTCGTCCGCTGGCCTGCCACAGCCGAAGCCACCGCCGCGCAGCGTGATCTGCGCGTTATCGTGCCGGTTCGGGCTGGCTATGGAATGTCGGACATGGTGGCGAAAACTGCGGATTACGACGCTACCCTTGTCGCCGACACAATGCTGGTTCTGCGTGCCGAAGGGGTCAGGCGCTGTCCGATCCTGTGTATCAGCGGCGACGCCTATTATGCCGTTGCGCTGGCACGCGCCCATCCGGCGGCGTTCAGCGGAATTATCGCCTGTGCCGGCATGTTGCCCCTGACCCTTCGCGAACAGTTCGAGCGGATGGACAAATGGCATCGCTTCATCCTGGCCAGTGCAAAATACACACCGCACCTCCTGCCGTTCATGGTCAAGGCCGGGTTTCTGCTGGCAAGACGGATTGGCAAACGCGGCTTTGTCCATGCGGTCTTTGGCAACTCCGTCGCGGATATCACCACGTTCGAGGACAAGGAGGTCTACGAGGCCCTCGTGACCGGCTCGGAAACCGCCCTCTCGGATCGGCATTTTGCGCATGAGGCGTTTTCGCGCCAGTTGGTCTCTGGTCAGCTAGAGGATTGGAGCGTTGCGGTGAACGCCCTGCGGGATCAGTTGCCGGTGATTTTCATGAATGGGGCGCAGGATCCGCAGGTGCCTCTGGCGACGTTCGAAGATTTTCGCCGCGACTATGGCTGGATCGAGTTCCACCTCTTTGAGGATGCGGGTCAGCTCCTGTTTTTCAGGCATTGGCGCAGCGTCCTCGATCGGCTCACGCCTCTACTTGGCGATTAATTTGGCGATTGTATACTTGACAAACCCACGGCTGAATCCTATATCTAAGTCATAGAGTTAGGAGCCTGCCATGTCCGTTCTTTCCAAAGCCTACATGCACGACGAAGCCGCAGCCTTTGCGCATGTCGAAAGCATCATCTGGCCCGATGGCCCGGTGTGCCCGCATTGCGGTGTGGTAGACCGCGCCTATCGTCTAGGGGGCGTTTTTACCAAGCCGAGCGCAAAGAACCCTAAGGGCAAAGAGCGTCATGGCCTCTGGAAGTGCCGTGAGTGCCGCAAGCAATTTACGGTGCGCAAGGGCACAATCTTCGAGGAAAGCCACATTGAAATGCACAAGTGGTTGCAAGCCATTCATCTGATGGTGTCCAGCAAGAAGGGCATCAGCAGTCACCAACTGCACCGTGTTCTGGAAATCACGCACAAGAGTGCGTGGTTCATGTCTCACCGCATCCGGGAAGCAATGCGCAGCGACAGCACCGTTGATTTCGGTGCTGGTGGCGGTGTTGTAGAGGTAGACGAAACGTTCATCGGCAATGACCGCACCATCAAGCCCAAACACACCAAGAAGGGCCGTGGCTATGCTCACAAGCACAAAATGCTTACGCTGGTAGAGCGCAACACTGGCCGCGCCAAGTCCATGGTGGTGGACGATCTGAAAACCGCCACGCTCCTGCCGATCCTGCAAGAGAACATCGCGAAAGAAGCAGTGGTCTACACCGACGAAGCCGGTCAGTATGTCAAGCTCGGCAATAGCTTCGCGGCCCATGACTTTGTGCGCCACGGTCAAGGCGAGTATGGTCGCGGCGACGTTCATACGAACACGATTGAGGGTTATTTCAGCATCTTCAAGCGCGGCATGAAGGGCGTTTATCAGCACTGCGCCAAGAAACACTTGCACCGCTACGCAGCAGAGTTTGAATTTCGTTACAATAATCGCGTTGCGAATGGTGTTGATGATCTGGAAAGGTCTTCTGTGGCACTGTCCGGCGTCATTGGGAAAAGAGTTCTTTACCGGGACTCATTGGGCGCGTAGAATCTGCGCCGGAGGCGCAGAAGTTGACAGACACCACGACCTACACCTTTAAGATAGAAGGCTTCACCCCCGAGGACATGCCTTTTGGGAGGTTGGTCGAGTATTATCTTGAAATTAAGAAAATGATTGGTGTTTCTGAACATTTACATCTTGTTGATCTCGTGGAGGGGAGCCACGGTAGTGCCTTCAAAATTGATCGCAATTATGAAACAGAGTTAACAAAAAGAATGATGGCGATTAATGAGGGCACCGCCCCCAAGGTCGCTGCTCACGCTCGTGATGTAATCAACAACATGCTGAGAGAAGACGGAACGAGCGGGAGTTTCTATGATTCTCGCGGTGCTAATGTTGTAGTGTTTCCGGGGAAGAAACTTTCTGAAGCTTCTCAGATACGTGTGCGCGGGGCAGCTAATTTTATAGGTGAATTATACCACATCGCGGGCACGAAAGATGATGCAAAGGTAAGAATCAATACTGAGGCTTATGGGGTAGTGTTCTGCTCCACCAGTAGAGACATTGCAAAAGCCCTTCGAGACTTTCTCTTCGAGCATGTGAAGGTCAGCGGTCGTGGTATGTGGGCCAAGTCCGAGGCCGGGAAGTGGGATATTGATAATTTTGTGATTACCGACTTTTCCCCGGTGACGTGGGAAAGCCTTCGCCAAAGCGTTGATCGGGTCAGGGGCATGAACCTTGTATGGCCAGAAGATCCGCTTGGTGAGATTTCTGTAATTGAAGAACGCAATGGGACAAGGCAGTGATATCGGCGTTTGACAACACCTTTCTTTCGCTTGTCTTAAACCCCTGTGCAAAGCCAAGCCCAAATCCGGCCACTGGGGAGCCCGTTGACCACTGTAAGGAGCGCGTCGAGGCTCTTGTTGATGGCTTGAGCAAGCGAGGTGGCACGGTAATCATCCCTACGCCTTGCCTATCCGAATTATTGTGCGCTGTTCCCGATCTTGAGAAGGCAGTCATGACAATCAATCAGTCCTCAGCTTTCGATCTAGCGCCGTTTGACGAAAGATGTGCAATAGACCTCGCAGAAACAGTGAGAAGCGCCATTTCGAAGGGGGACAAGCGGGGTGGCGTAAACGCGCCTTGGAACGAGATAAAGTTTGATCGACAGATTGCGACCATTGCAAAGGTAAACGGAGCGGAAATATTCTACACGGATGACCAAAACCAATCCGCTTTTGCAGCCGAAATCGGATTGAAGGTTCTGCACACGTGGGATTTGGATCTCCCACAAGAGTATGCGCAGCACGACTGGATTTCAAATGACTGAAAAGAAATCCCAACTTGAAAAATTCAAAGAAGCCGCCCGCCAGCTAGAGACGGACGACGACGAAGAACGGTTTGAGGAACGTCTCAAGAAGTTGGTGAAGCAGAAGTCAAAAGACGACAACAAAGACGGGTGAGGTATTGAATTACCCCATTCCATGTGGTAATATGATACCATGCGTAGGTTTATCCTTCTATCTCGTCCGATGATATGGCTTGGAGATATCGGTTCGCGCCTACGCGCGGCTCAAGTCAATCTTCTGTGGCCGTGTGCTGAAGCCATGCCCATTGACGAGTGAAGCCTTTTCCAGACAAGCCCTTACTAACCTCAAATATCATGATGGAGTCAGCAGATTGCCAAGCTAAGCTGCCCTCGATTGCGTTTCGGATCATGTCTATTGGCTTGTTGGTCTGGATGAACCATCCGAACAAAACGCCGTCATTGGACCGAAAGGCCATCTCGTTTTTGTCAGAGTGCCCTCTGATCAGCGACACGATCACAGGAACATCATTCTTCAGACGGGCCATGTCTGACGAGTTTTGAAGTTGAATAACGATGCAATAACGCATGACAGAAATCCCCGTAATGGTGGGAAACCCTATGCGCTACAGGGTGGGTTTGTCAAATATACAATCGCCATTAATTTTGCCCTATAACCCAAACAGGGTATGACAATAGGATGGGGATCACGATACCGTGAAGTTACGTGATCAGACCGGAAGTCGGGTGATGGCGCTTTTGGATCTGTCGCTTTCCCGGTCCGCGATTTTGGGCTGGGTGGTTTTGTAAAGAAGCGTTTTCAGTATGTAGCGGGGCGGCCCCAACAGGTCGCCCCGGTTTTTGTTTCCATCTATTCTGCCGCCTCGGCATAATCCGTCAGCGGCGGGCAGATGCAGACCAGATTGCGGTCCCCATAAACATTGTCCACGCGGTTGACCGGCGGCCAGTATTTGTCCACCCGGAACGCCCCCGGCGGGAAACAGCCCTGCTCGCGGCTATAGGGCCGGTCCCAGTCCCGCACCAGATCTTCCATCGTGTGCGGTGCGTTCTTGAGCGGGTTGTTCTCGGCGTCGATGCGCCCATCCTCGATGTCGCGGATCTCCTCGCGGATCGCCAGCATCGCATCGCAGAACCGGTCCAACTCGGCCTTGGTCTCGCTCTCGGTGGGCTCCACCATCAGCGTGCCAGCCACCGGCCAGCTCATCGTGGGCGCGTGAAAGCCGCAATCCATCAGTCGCTTGGCGATGTCATCCACCGTCACCCCCGCGCTCTCGGCATAGGGGCGCACATCGAGGATGCATTCATGCGCCACCCGGCCACGCCGCCCCTTGTAGAGCACCGGAAACGCCCCTTCGAGCCGTTTGGCGATGTAATTGGCATTCAGGATCGCCACCTTCGTCGCCTGCGTCAGCCCCGCGCCCCCCATCATCAGGCAGTAGGCCCAGGAGATCGGCAACAGCGAGGGCGAACCAAAGGGCGCCGCACTGACTGGCCCTTCCCGGCCACCAGTCTCCGGATGTCCCGGAAGATGCGGCACCAGATGTGCCTTGACACCGATCGGCCCCATGCCGGGCCCGCCACCACCATGCGGGATGCAGAAGGTCTTGTGCAGGTTGAGATGGCTCACATCGCCCCCCAGATCCCCCGGCCGCGCCAGACCCACCATCGCGTTCATGTTGGCGCCGTCGATATAGACCTGCCCGCCATGAGCATGAACGATGTCGCAGAGGTCGCGCACGGTTTCCTCGAACACACCATGCGTTGACGGATAGGTGATCATGCAGGCCGCCAGCCGGTCCGCGTATTCTTCCGCCTTGGCGCGGAAATCCTCGACATCGATATCACCGTTTTCCGCCGATTTGACGACCACCACATCCCATCCGACCATGTTG
>Ga0210020_1001635_pt1 | contig 18992 bp, 24 predicted proteins | sample CryGeymeta201514_FD_183980 | JGI IMG/M metagenome (GOLD analysis project Ga0210020, IMG submission 183980) | Groundwater microbial communities from Crystal Geyser aquifers in Utah, USA - Crystal Geyser metaG 2015-14 (SPAdes) (version 2) | ecosystem: Environmental > Aquatic > Deep subsurface >... | reverse complement strand
TCGGGCTCCTTCCAACACCCCCATGGCGCGCAAATGAAATCAAAGCCAAATAACCTTTGCCGCCAAATTTACGCACTTATTGGTAGCCGTTCACACTCGGACGTACTGACGCGCCACCTCAAGTAGCAGCGCCCTCGCGTGCATGGACAACCCAGCGTAGGCCGGGCAGTCCAGCACCGCCCAGGGCAGGGCCACAAACCCGCCTGAATCGCGCCCTTGGTCGTGCCCTCGCTTTTTCAGGTTACGGGCGTTCGCCATGGCTTGCACCCAGCACGTACAGCCCCACGCGATGCCTGTCGCCTGACTCGGTGGTCACGGTCTGCCAGTGGGTATCAATGCACTCACCTTGCCGCCTGAGCTGCATCACTCTGGCGCGTGGGTCGTAGCAGTCAAGGTGCCGCATGGCTTCAAAGGTGGTGATGCTGAATTGCGCCAGTGCTGCCCTGATGCGCTCACACTGCGCCTGCGTGCTGGTGCCGGGTGTGGCTTGGCGAATGGCGTGCAGGGCTTGCGCCTTGTCGGTGGTGGTGTGGGCGCTCATGGCGTAACCCCCTCGTGCGTCACCATCACAGTGCTGTTCAAGTCCTTGGTTTCCTCTACGCTGTCACCCAGCCCTGACATCAGCACGCCCGCCAGTTGCTTGAGTCGTCCGGCCATGCCTCGCACAACATAATGTGAACCGCCGTGTGAGGCATCCAAGGGCACTATGCCGGGCAGCACCATCGCCAGCGCTTCCAGCTCCCAAGCCACCGTAAGGCAAACTGTCAGACGCTCGCGGCTCAAGGTAACGGATTCATTGTCGTGTTCGGTCAGCATGGCGCCACCTCCTGCGAATCAGGGAACACCATTTTCTTCAACGCCGAAAAGTTCGACACGTCTGATGACAGCTCTGAAAGCACTTGCGATAGTCGCCAGGCCTGAATGTTGTCGTTGTCCTGCGGGTCTGATGGGTCAACAGGGGTCAGGCATCGCTCAATTGCCATTGACAGCGCGTTCAATTGTTCGCGCTCATCGCTCCAAGAATCAAACACATACTTCATCATGGCTGCATCACGTTCCGAATATTGGCGTGGTGTTGCTTGTGGTGTTGGTTCAGCCATGGGTCACCTCCTTGGTGCCGTGCATGGCGTGGTGTTGGGCATACAGACGACCACTCAGGGCGCTGCGTTCATCATCTACATGGTTTGCCCCGCAGGTTTCCGCCTCCCAATTGACGCAGTTCTGAACATCAGCGCACCTCTCGACAATCAGGGTCAACAATTCATCGACCGTCATCAGTGAATGCACATCCAGCGCCAGCATCGCTTGGGCCGCTTTCGCCAGGGCCATGATTGCCTCGGTTGCATCCTGAACCATCTCATCTACCAACTCCAGCGCCTTGACTGGGTTGCCTTGTGGCTCCGCTTGGGGTGTCACTTTTCTTGCCATGGCTCAGGCCCTCCCGGTGGTGGTGGCCACACTGGCTTCCATCATGGCGGTGATGTGGCTTTTGGCCCGGCGCATACGTGCAAGGGCTTTGGCGGGTTCACCGCGTGCGCAGTGGTATGCGGCCGTGCTGAGCGCATTGAACGCGAGTTGCTGGGTGGTGGGGTCTACTTGGTCGTTGGCTGCCAGTGCGGCGCGTGCAGCGTCAACGATGTGGCCGGGCAGGTAGCTGTCACCGCTGTATGGGCGTTGGCCGGGTGTGACCTCGCTCAAGATGCTGCGCAATGCGGTTGCAAGGGGTGATGTGGTGGTGGGCGCAATGCCCCGTGGGGATGTGAACATGGTTCTCGTTCCTTGTTGAACTTGAAAACCACCGTTTGGCTGACTAGGTCATATGGTGGAGCTGGGTGTAGTCACACAAAACAAGTTGTGCTGCCAGCCTTACGGTACTGACACTCCCAGCCCCAAACTGTGAACATGGCTTGATGCCACGTTACCGAATTCTGGACGTGAAAAAACCTCGCTGTCGGGGAGGTTGCCCGCTTGTTTTGTGGTGTGACTAGCACCTGCTTTGGACTTTACCACCCAGCGCCAGCAGAAAACATACCGTGTTGAAATATATTCGGCTTGCGAATTCTCAATTCATGGTGTTTTGAGGCTCTAGCCCTTGTGTTGCGTGCGTAATCAGCTATTAATTGTGTAGTATTCTGCCGCTCTAAAAATGTATCAAGCTGGTGAGCACTGGCAGAATCGGCCCATGAACAACCCCGTTGACCTTGAACTTTTTCGGTATGCCGTTTATGGCCTCGTCTGTGCCGTGGTCATTGCCTTGCTTCTTCGCTGCCTGATGAAGCCACGCCGGAAGCCCATCGAAGGTCGCAGGCGCAACTATCGGTGTTTGACCATCACCCTACCGCTTGATGGTGGCGCGACTGATGAACCCGGCGCAAAGAAGGAGCCAGCCGCTGAGCTGTCTCGAATGTGAAATTTCGCATCTGTCATAGCGCCTGGTGCAACCTTTGAAGCACCCATATCGGCTTCACGCGCCTCGTATTCTCTGGCCAGCACGGCCAATTCAGCCAGGGCCGCATTGAATTCTTCATATGCTTTTTCCAAGCGCATCACCTCAATTTCATCAGACGATATTTTGTAGAGTTTGCGAAGGGCTATGTCTGGTGCGTGCCCCTCCATCGCCGGGCCGGTGGTCGTGTCGAGCAGCCCGCCCATACTGCGAACCCACCATGACGGTTCGATACCGTAGCCAATGTGCCGGTAATCCACATCATCAAATTTACGCAGCACGACCACAATTCGACCAATGTTCGGCCACCGGCCATTGATGACTACAGCAACATCACGTTGTTGCACGTTCATGCTTGACCTCTCGCCAGCGCCTCGAACTGGGCCACCGCACGGGAGAACTCGTCAAGCAATGGGTTTTCCCAGCCGTCAGACAGCGCAGCACAGCACCCGGCGTAGTACCAAAGCTGTTTGTCCGCAGAGCCGTTCGGGGACTTGTCCATGCCATCGCGCCACTGGTCAAACCCTTCTGCCCCAATGTCTCGAAGCGTATTGCTCAGGTTGTGCAACTTGTCGGCGCAAGCCACCAGTTTGATGCTGGCAGACTTCTGGCGCAAAGCGGCTAGGTAGGCCTCCTTCCTCGGTTGCCATTGCGGCTTTGGACTTATGAATGTATCGGTGCAAGCGCTCACAATCTCGGCCACATCGTCACCAAACATGACGCGCACAGTCTCCAGCATGGGTTTACCTCCACAGTCCTCGGCTGAATCGTGCAGCAGGGCGGCAATGGCCTGCGCCTCAGTCCCGCCAAACTCAAGCACCAGCGAACAAACGGCCATCAGGTGACTGACGTATGGCGCACCTCGGCCTTTTCTGGTTTGTGTGCCGTGTATTTCATTGGCGAATTGCAGCGCCAGCGCGAATTTAGGCGAAAGCAAAGGGGTTGTATTGAATCCAGTCATAAAGCCTCCAAACAAGTCAGCCAGGAATTCAATGACGGGCGCGGCCCTGGCCTTACCGCAGCCGGGATACAGGGAAAAAATCTGGGGTGGATGTTGCCAAAGACGCGAGAACTCGCTGCAACCATGAATGAATTATGCGCCTCAAATTGTCACGATTGAGCCAACTCCAAAATTTTCGGGAACAGCTTCGCCACCATCACTTTTGCGGTGTCCCTGCGGTGTCCTCATGGTGTCCCTCGGGACAGGGCCGGGACAACGCATTGCAAGCACCATTTCCTTGATAGGAACGTGCCGGGAAAATTTCCGGCATGTTCGCCCAGGCGTTGCGGGTGTTGCATCTGAAACGGCCTGTTCGCGTTGCAGTTGCGTTAGGGCAGCGTTACCAGTCGCGGGCCTCTCCACAGTTGCGGGGTTCTTTGGTGATTGAGATGGTGTGCCTGGTCAGGCAGGTGAATGCCGCGCTGAGGTGTTTGCAGTCACTGCACCGAATCGTGGGTTTGCTGGCGTTGGGTGGGGTTGTCGCGGCCTGCAAAGGCTTTGGCTTGTCGCTGGGTGAGATACCTAACATTTCGGTACTGTTTTCAGCGGGTGGCACTGGTAAGGTTTCGGGAAGGGCTGGCGCGGGCGGGGGCACAGAACCTAACAAAACCTTACTTTTCAAACCCGAGAAAACCTGAGTTCTTTCGTCTGGTGTAGCTGGAATGGTCGCGGTAAGGCTTGCCGCCTGTGATGACGGTGAACCCATGAAAACCTTTGGTTTGCGGCCTGAAAGCCTGCCATTGATACGGGCCTGCTCCTTGCCTACTTCGGTCTTTGGCCCTGTGGACTTGCCACCATGCAGCCTGCACCTGCCATTGCGGGCGGTGTCCAGTCGCTTGCAGGGCGTGCCTGTTCTGGTCTTGGCTCCGCATGGTGTGGGCACTGTGCTTGCACTGTTGGGTAACGGTAGGTTAACGGTTGCTGCACCGTGTTTGCATGGGGTTTGGGTCATGGTGATGTGGCTTGTTAATCTTTGTTAAGGTTTCGGGGCTGGGAGACCACCAAGGTTTACACAAGGGTCATGGCTTTTTGATGTGGTCGGGCTTGAGGCAGTACAGCCAGTTTCTGCCGCTTTGCTCGTCACGGCGCAGCTCCAGCATGTTCAGGCTCCTGAGCATTCGCAAGCCCCAATCAACGCTTTTGTTTGTGCGGCCAGTGCCCCAAATGATTTGCGCGGTCGTCATGAAGCGTCCGGGTCTGGCTGCCAGAAAGTCAAGCACGGCATTGGTGGCGCTGCCTGATTGCAGAATGCCGGGTGGGCGCGGGTTGAATCGCTGGGGCCTGGCCTCGCTGCTACGTGTGAGCTGGTTCAAGGCGAAACCGCCAAACGGGGAGTTTGATTCGTTGGTCATTGCTGGTGATGTTGGTTTGTGTGACATTGAAACCCCGTGTTTCATCCAATGAGGTTCAGCAGAATGCTTTCTGTCTCGGTGTAATCCATGCGCTCACCGTCCGCCAAGTAGCGGAACACCGCAATGGATTCAGGCTTGGTCTTGGGCTTGATGCGTGCCAGACACCTGAAAGCGAATCGCTCACGGGCATAGGCTTCATGTCCGGGGTCGCTTGCATCACGGTTTACCGCATTGCGCAGGGTGTAGAGGTCGTGCCAGTAGGCCAGTTCGTACAGGCAGTCGCTCAAGGTGTTGGGCATCAGGTCGGGGTGAGCCTGAAACCGCTTGTCTACCTGCCCCGCGTCAAGGTCGCCAAAGTCCTTGCCCGGCTTCAACCCTCTGAGCGCATCAATGGCGAACTGCTCGGCGGGCGTGTCAGAAAACAGAGTGTCAATGTCGCCAAAGCGTGCCAGCGCCTCATTCTTACGGGTCAGCTTCTTGATTGAACCCTGTGCCAGCTCCTCCAGGTCAGCGAACCCGAAGCTGCCCAACGCAGCCACCCAGCTACCGCCACTGTTGGCGATGAGGTAAGCGGTGTAGCGTTTCTCCAATTCCTTAAGTGGGGTCTTGATGCGCTTGGCGGCTTCCATCGCCTTTTCAATCAGCCCGGCCTGCCCGGTCTTGATGACCTCGCGCAACCACAGAACCGCGTCAATCTCTTTGTCGCCAGTCACGGGTGATTCAGGGGGCAACATGGGCGCGGCCAGTGCAGTGCTGGCGCTGGTCTGCACCACGGGCAGGGTGAACAGTTCACGGTGTCGGGGGTTGTCCTTGAATGCGCCTGAGCGCGCGCAGATTGTTTTCACCGTGCCAATGGGCAAGCCAGTCTGTGCCGCCACCTCGCGCAAAGAATGGCCCCTGCGTAACGCCAGCACCTGCGCCTTGATTGAAACACCCTGTTTCATTGGTAGTCCCTTGGGTCATCGCTGTGGGGCATGTTGTCGGCTGTCTCATCGTTGGCAACGGCTTTGCGCTTGCGGGTGACGTGGTAGGCGGTCAGCACCTGGGCGGCCACAATGTCCAGTGCAGGCCGGGTGTTGCCTTCTCTGTCCGTCCAAACCTTCGGCGTGAGCATTCCAGCCAACGCCACACTGTCGCCATCACCCAGCGCCAGCAGTGCAGCACAAACTGAATGGCTGAAAGCAATGACGCTCACAAACAGGCTTTCACCATCGCCAGCAGCACAAACGACCTTAGCCACTGCGAACGGTTTCCCGGTCTTGCTGGTGCGCTCCTGGGGCACTCCGTAGAGCTTGCCCGCTATCAGTCCGTCAATCATGGTTGTTCTCCTTGCCCGGTCGGGCTTTTGCTGTTGGCGGTGGTCTTGTGTGAGCTGCGCACAAAGTCGGCGGCATCGTGCAGGTCGATGTAATGGCGGGTCGTGCCATGCCCTGACACGCGGTAGCCGTTGGCAGTGCGGGTGAGCGCTTGGCCGTGCTGGGTTGCCAGTGTCTGCGCAGCGTCGAATAGGGATTGTTCAATCAGTGCCTCACTGGTCAGCGGCATTTGCTCTGCGGCTTCACGTGTCAGCCTTGGACGGCTGGGGGACTCGTTCAAATTGACGAGACATGAACCAGGTGTGAATTTTTTAATCATGGCGGTCAACCCCCGGCATATCGCTTGCGCAGGCATCGCGGTACTCATCCAGCCCTAACAAAATAGCGTGCAGCTTTTGCGGGTCGATACCGTCACGCACCATCAAGTGCATGGCTTCGATAAGAATGATTTTCTTGCGTTGCTCAAAGTCGGCCTTTTGAACCTCCATGCAACACGCCAAAGCACTACAGTAATCGTCATGCCGTCCGCCAACCTCCGGCCAGGGCTTTAGCAGCACATCGCCAGTTTCAGGATTCCACAGCAGCATTGTATTTGTCGCATTCATGGTGTCGCCCCTTCGCTTTGCGCCAGAGAATGATTTCTCAGTCATTGCAATGGCTCCCGGTCGCTGTTTTTGGCCTAGGTACAAAAGGTACACCCCTAAAGGGTGTTGTACCTATCTGTACCTTTTTAGGCTTGGGTACAAACGGGTACTTGTACCTATCTGTACCTATCTGTACCCGGTTCATTTGGCAACCCCAGCAGCGCAAACCATACCGGCGGCCTCATGCATTGCCCCGGCGGTAACCAGTGCTTTCATGGCGCGGTATATCGGCCCCTTTTCGTACCTGCCCTCGAAGTGCGTCACCACGTCACGTTTTTTGATGCCGACTTTGTGGTCTACCAAATACTCCAAAACGGCCCCGTCACATTCGCTCATGCGCTTGCTCTGTTGCTTTACTGGCGCATCGGCAGTGGTCACCACGCATGAAGTCGCAGGCTCTCCCCACTTGGTATGCCCCAACGTCACCACGTCCAGCCTGAAGCCGATGCGCTCACCCTTTGACGGTAAATCACGCTGCTTTGTAATTTCCAAACAGCGCCCGGTTGGTGAATCGGTGACCTCCAGTTCGGTGTCCACAGCAGCACGAATACCGCTCCATCCACGCGAACCAGCAGCGGCGTTTTTACCGCTATGGTGAATCAGGCAAAAATGCGCTTTGCACTCTGTCCTGATACGGTCGAACCGTCGCACCACCAGGCCCATATCCTGCCCGGCGTTTTCGTTTGCGCCAGCCGATAGCCTTGCCAAGGTATCGCCCACAATCAGCCGCACCTTTTGCCCTCGCTGGCGCTCCAACTGGTGAATCAGCGTGATAACCCGATTCGTGTCAGCGTCACCGTCGAACAAGTCAATCGGGCTTTGCACAATGGCGAAGTTCGGCACTTTGCAGCCGTGGTGCTTTTGATAGGCCTGCAACCTGCCCCGAACGCTCGCAGGGCTTTCAGCGGCCAAGTACACCACCATCCCGGCCTCAACACGCTTGCCTTGCCACGGCAGGCCACGCGCCACAGCAGCGGCCATATCGATAACCACGAAGGTTTTACCGCTGTTCGATTCGCCATACAGCACTGAACCATCGCCCGAAGTCAGCACGCCCTCGACAAGTTCGTCCGGTGGGTCGTATCGGTCGGGTAGTTCATCAGCAAAAGCCACGCTTACCGGGTAAGACACGGGCGGCTCGGTTGCAGCCTCTAACATGGCTTGAACTGCGTCAAAGCCACCATCAGGCGAACAAAACACGTCGTTCAGGTCGCTGTTATCAGGCCAGCCCTCGGGCATGTTCGCCACGGCACAATGATGTAGGGCGGCAATTTCAGCGGCGGCGCCCTCTTTGCCCACGTCCGGGCAAACCACCAGCCGGGCGGCAGGGTCTTGCTGGCGCAGTGCAGCGGCCACCTTGCCCACGTTGCCCCAGCCAAAACAGCAGACGGCGCGGTGTCCTGTCGATTGCCAGGCGCTCCATGCGGCCCCGACACCCTCGCAAAGATACACCGGGCCATCAGTGCCCAGCGTGAACGATGCCCCGGCCATGCTCGCACCAGGCAGGTTTAGCTTTTTGCCACCACTAGCAGGGATAAATTGCAGGCTTTGAATTTCACCGTCTGGCGCAAACGCTGGCACGGCGAGATACCCGGCCATGCTCTGCCCGGCAATGGTCAGGCGGTCACCAGCAGGCACCACGCGCAAACCTTGGGCGTTTCCCTGCTTTTTGGCAATGTAGCCATGCGCAGCGGTTGCAGGCAGGCAGCGGCTCCATACCTCAGCAGCAGCCATGCCAGGGGCAGGCTTGCGCGGCGGCTCCACGGGCTTCGGTGTGGGTCTAGCCGAAGCTGGTCGTGGGCTTGTGTTGCCTTCAGTCCATCCGCGGTCGCGTGCCATGCCGAATAACGAACCAGCTCCAACACCACCGGGCGCGGCCTTAAAGGAACGCCATGTAGCTCGGGCGGCTTGAGCGTTGTAGCTGTCAGCCTGGGCGCTCCAGTCGTTGAAAGCAGCAAAGTCACCACCAGCGGCATGAAACGCCATGCCTGTTTTCACCCAGGCGGCACGGTCACAGTTTGGGTTCAGGCTTTGCAGCGCATCACGGGCGCGGTCGGCATCATTTGCTTGCATGGCTGCCACCTGTCGGGCGCGTTGCCAGCCACTGACGCACGCGGCGGCGGTCTTGCTGGGTGAAGTGGTAAACCCCAGGCCAGCAGTCGAAAAGGTCGCGGTCTTTCTTTTTGGTGCGCGTGCATTCAATCTCAAGCCCACGGCGGCGCAACTCGGCCACCAGCTCCGGGCCATTGCTGGCACCTGCCACTTGGTCAAGTTGCTCCCGTGGCATCGGGCGGGTCATCAGGGCCTGAATCACGCGCAAATGGCGAGGGTTTTCGGTGCCTGTGAACCTGGTCGGGTTTGGGTTGTATTCGGTCATCACAGCGCCCCCCAAACAATCGCCACGAACTGCAAAGCCAGCACCAGGAACAAAATATTGAAGCCACCGTTGACGATTGCATAGCGGGCGGCGGCGGCGATAAAATCAGCAGCGTGTTTTGTAAGTGTCTTGGCGGGTTGGTCGTTTGCAGCGTCCAGCCCGTTGCCTTTTGTGGCGCTCATGATTGCACCCCGGCCAATGCCTTGACTTCGGCGGTCGACCATGCCAAACGGCCACCAATACGCTTTGGCTTGATTGGCCCTGTGCCAGAACGGCAAGCCCAAATATTCAGCGTTTGTGTTGCCCTGTCCAGGTAGAACGCGGCCTCAGACGTTTTTAGGTTCGGCTTGGTGACTTGCTCCAGGGGCGGGAATGGCGCGGCAGGTTGTGCGCTTTGGATTTCATGTGCCATGTTCGCTTTCAATCTCCACTGCACCATACGGCAGGGATTGGGGCGAACTTTGAAAACCCCTAATTTTTCTGTAAATGCCCGGTTATTTAAAACACCGGGCTGAAACCATTGTCAATATTGAGCGTGTAGCTGCATAATAAATAGCATGCATAGGCCATTCCGGGTATTTAATCCGGGTATTTAAACGTGGTTCAGATGGTTTCTGGATAGTTGTTTTTAAACGCATCAAGCCACGGCTTTAATGGCTCTTGACTTTTGAATCTGGCGCTCACCATTTTTGCTGTCGTGTCGTTGCGGTCAACCATCGCAACAGCAATGCAAACAGGCCACCACGTCGATTCATAGCCACCACGGCCACGTGTTCCCTTGCGTTGCTGGCAGACACCCAGCCAGTTATCAGGCGAACTCAGTTCACTTTTCCATCGCTCCACGTCCCAGCCGCGAAGCCCGGCAAAGCAGTTGGCGATTTCGCTGCGCGTCAGCGGTGCAGGGCCATCGCTAGTAGCCACCACGGGCGCAGTCGTTGCGGCTTTTGCTGGTGCAGGTTCATTCTTGATAGCCACCAAGGTCGAGGCATCAGCTTCGCGGTCAGTCGCATCAATGGGCTGGTCTGGCGCTGTTTGTCTCGGAAATTTGTCAGGCAGAATCCATCCAATGTTCTCGGCCCACGTGCCAAATCTTGATAGCGACACTTTGGCACTTGGAATATCCCTGTGATACGCCATGGAAAATTTAGCCAGTTCTTCAATATTTGCGCTGGCAATTTTCATGCGTCGGTTGAACTCGCGCAGCACTCCAATCGGGTCTGTTTTGTTAGTTTGAGCGCAAGCCATTACAAGAGCATAATTGAACCCTTGAGGGACAGGCTCTAGGTCAAGGCTCAGAAACACGGCCTCTTGCAAAGTTGTCGTCGGTATGAATGCCCATGTATTCCAGTCGGCCTCAATTCGGAACGGTTTTGTCATCCCAGCACCTCCCGTGCAACTCCCAATCGAGAAGCCCCAGCAGGCCAGGGGAGGACTGGCTTTTCAACCCGGTTTCGAGGCGGGTCTAGCTGGCACAAAAACTGTTATGCCGTTGCAGGTGTCACGGTCAAGCGAAGCCCCACAGCGGCCAGCACTTTATGAACCGTGGCCAGTGTTGGGTTTCCACTGGCGCTCAGGGCTTTGAATAGGGTCTTGTCGCCCACGTTGGCACGCCTTGCCACCTCTGCCATGCCGTGCGCCTTGGCGACTTGTCGCAGTGCCACCAGCAGCGCGGCAGGGTCATCAAGCTCTATCACGGCCTCGATGTAGGCGGCGGCTTGTGCCGGGTCTTTCATGGACTGAACCATGTAATCATCAAAACTCACGTCACGGGGTGCGTTCATGGTTTACCTCTTTGCTTCCAGTCGGTCAGATACTCAATGGCCCGTTCAATGTCGCGGCTTTGGTCGGCCTTGTCGCCACCACACAGCAGCAGCACCAAGACCGGCCCCTGTCTGCTCAGATACACGCGGTAGCCCGGCCCAATGTCAATCTTCAACTCTTGCACGCCATCGCGTACGGGTTTGCAGTCCCCGAAGTTGCCAGCAGCCACTCGCACCATTCGCGCCTGTATCTGTGCTTTGGCTCGCAGGTCTTTCAGTGCGTCAATCCAAATAATCAGCGGCTGTTGAGCTTGCTTGTCGGTGTAAATGCGGGTTTCCATCATGGTATCCTAAATCATACTACCCGGCCACCACGCGCAATTTTCCCGGCTCGGCTTTGGCATCAAACACAATCCCGGCCTGCTCCAAAATCCAAGCCTCTATCTTTTCGTGGTGAACCCGCAGCAGGTCAAGCGGGCGAACGGTGTAATGCTTCTCAGCGGTTGCGCTGGGTTTGTGGCCCATCAGTTGCGCCACCACGCCAGCAGGGATTTCCAGCCACTCGGTCAGGCTTTTGAATGACCGGCGCAGGCCATGGATGGTCAGGCCATCAATGCCAGCCACTTTGCAAGCATCGTTGTGTGGGTTGCGCGGTATCACCAGCGTTCCACCAGCGGACACAGCACTTGAGAAAACAAACTCATTGCGGCGCGGCAGTGTTGCCAGCAGACTTGCCACGTAGGGAGTGAAGGGAATAACCCGTGTGCCCTCCACCTTGTCCCGGATGGTCAGGCCACGCCACTTCGAGTTAATGTCATCCCAGCGCAGGCCCAGCACCTCGCCTGCCCTCGCGCCAGTCAGCAGCAGGGTTTGCAGGTACGCAGCGATAACCGGGTTTTGTAGCTGGCGCACGGCATCGAACCATGCGGGCAGTTGCTCGCGCAAAAGTGCATCCTGTTTAACCTTGGGTTTCCCCAATGCCTCGCGGGTCTTGGTGGTCTTGGCTGGGTTCTTGACTGGCAGCAGGTCAACATAGGCGGGATGTTCCTCGCACCAGGATAGAAACGCCTTCAGGCATCGCCACGCAAGCCGGGCGGCGGATGGTCTGGTCTTGGCTTCGTTATCGGCCCACGCCTCTATCACTGGCGCGGTCAGGTCACGCAATGGCAGGGTCATCAGTGGGCGCAATATCCCAGGCTCGGTCACTCCACGGCCACGGGTGCCCCTCATGGTCTTGATGCCACCGGGATTCACCATCAGCGCGTGTTCGCAGTAGTGGCGCTCCCCCCAATGCTTTTTGCGTGCCTCAAGGTAAACCGTCCAGACTTCACCTACGGTCACAGCTTGCACTTTTTCGGCTTCCACCTTGGCGGCATTGGCGGCCACTTGCGCCAGCAGTGCGGCCTTTTGCTGGCGTTCAATCTCTCGCGGGTCTGCCTTGTCACTGCGCACCACCACGGCAAGGCGGCGGGCTTCGGTTCTGGCGGCTTCAATGTCCCATGCCCTTACATCCCCAATGGTGCGGCGTATGGTCTGGCGGTCTAGCTTCGCCTCATAGACAAACGATTTTGAACCTTGGGGATTTTTGACACTGGCAACGGTTGCACGCACGCGCAAGCCGGGCGCTTTGGTGTCACGCATGAAAACCTGTTGCTTACCGGGCGGGCAGGTCAGGCGCTCGATTAACCCCTCGGTCAGGTCTTGCGCTTCGCCCAGGTCTGGCGCGTCTGTTTTCTTTGCTCTTGCCATCGCTTGCCCTTTCCATGTAGCCACCATGTAGCCACTTTTACCCTATTTAGGCGAATAAGTCAGAATGCTGTAACTGGTTTCTTATCCAGCACAATCACTCTAAACTGTTGTTTTACATGGGATTATAGAATCATTCGGAATAGGCCAGAATATATATTTGGCCTGACTCGAAATCAGGCGTACCGCAAGGTACCGTGGGTTCGAATCCCACTCTCTCCGCCAAAATAGACAACGAAAGCCCACTATTCAAACGATAGCGGGCTTTTTTCTTTGGTGTAGGTTGTAGACAATCTGTATGCAACTTGCCTAAATCCAGCGCCAGCAGCCACGACCAAGGCGTCCACCTGTGATATCAGGTCGGCGGCGTGTTCAACCTAGATTCCTCAGTAGACCGCTTGTTTTCTTCAATAAGTGCATATGAACATTGACTATTTCAGTCGCAGTCCGATTCACCTTTTGGGTCAGAGCGCTACGCACCCGATTGAGCCGCTGGCAACGCGCCTGGGGTCGTTGCTCCTCCTTGCGGGCAGTAGCCCGCTGCGTCGTCACCCTTGCAGGGCGCAGCCAAGCCAGAGGCTTGGCCTCTTCGTGCCGTTCCATTGTGCGCAGGCGCAATGGAAGCTGCCGCACTCAGCCTACCCAGCCGCGCCGCCAGCAGCCCACTCGGGTGCGTCCAACTGAGGAATCTAGGTTCAAGGTCGTATGGCTTGAGTTGCGCGGTCATCTTGGCACTTCTGCGCCAGATGGCTGTTTCTGCATGTCACTCACTGGAATTGTTTCGGTCGTGCCTTCGAAGCACGATATCGAGGTGTTCAGCCAGACTACTTGAATCAAAGGGACTCCTTTTACAGGGAATTCCCTTAGTTGCATTCATCGTTCTCGCATCTAGAATGAAAGCGCTTTCATAAATTTAAATAGTACACGCTGACACACCCAAATTCAATTTGTATGTGTGCACACATGGAATTAAATATGTTCAGACATTACTGGGATGCCAGACTTGCTTTCTTGATCTGGACTTGCATGTTCTCGTTCAGATGGTTTTTTAACGGGTTGACAACAGGAACCAAGAAGTGAATCCGATGATACCGGCCGATTTTGGGTTGCAATTTCCGTCTGATTTTGTCTGGGGAGTAGCCACCAGTGCTTTTCAGATTGAGGGCGCATCCAGAGAAGATGGCAAGGGTGAATCGATTTGGGACCACTTTTGCCGACAGACCGGTGTCATCGCAGACGGCAGTAACGGGGACGTGGCCTGTGATCACTTCCGCCGTTGGCAAGAAGATTTGAACCTGATCTCAGACTTGGGCGTGGGGGCGTACCGATTTTCGATATCTTGGCCACGTGTACGCCCCACAGGCGCCGGTGCCTGGAACCCCAAAGGCATTGACTTTTATGATCGCCTGGTTGACGGTCTGCTGGTGCGGGGCATCAAGCCCTATGTCACCCTCAACCATTGGGATTTGCCACAGGCTTTACAAAACCAGGGCGGTTGGGCCAACCGCGACACGACCGAGCAGTTTGTCGAGTACGCGCTCAAAATCAACGACGTGCTCGGCGACCGGATCGCCGCCATCACAACGCACAACGAGCCTTGGGTCATCTCCGTCCTGGGCCACAAGCGCGGCATTTTTGCCCCTGGTCTGAAAAGCCGGGCAACGGCAATGCAGGTGTCACACCACCTTCTTTTAAGCCATGGCATGGCGGTCAACGCGCTGCGTCAAAACGGATGCAAAGCGAAATTAGGCATTGTTTTGAATCTCTCTCCGATGCACCCCGCATCAGACTCCACCGAAGACTTGGCGAAAACGGTTACTGAAGACGGATTGTTGCTGCGCTGGTACATGGATCCATTGTTCAAAGCGGCGTATCCGGCAGACATCATTGCGCTCCTGGGGCAAGACGCACCGCACATTCAAAACGGCGACCTTCAAACCATTGCAACACCATTGGACTTTTTGGGTGTCAATTACTACTCACGTTCGGTCGTCAGTGCCAGCGGCAATTGGGATGTGCACTTGAGTGGCCGTGAAATTACCGAAATGGGTTGGGAGGTCTATCCCGAAGGCTTGACCGAACTCTTGGTGCGGATAAGCGCAGACTATCGGCTACCTCCCATTTATGTCACAGAAAACGGGGGTGCCTTCAAAGACCACTATAAAAATGGCTCCGTCAAAGATCCTCTGCGCACTGACTATATTGCGCGCCACATTGCTGCAGTTGCAGATGCCATCGCCCAAGGGGTTCGCATGGAAGGCTACATGGTTTGGAGCCTGATGGACAATTTTGAATGGGCATCAGGCTATGAAAAGCGCTTTGGCATCGTCCACGTCGATTACGCCACACAAAAGCGCACACTGAAAGACAGTGCGCTGTGGTACAAAAAATTCCTCCAACACCAAACCATATTACGCAGCGGCAACGATAAGGTGTTGATTCCGATTAACCAGACTGAATGGAACACCGTCGCAGCGGGCGCATGAACAAGGAACCGGTTTCAATACAGGCCAGCAGCACAAGTGCGGGCAACGGACATTGCATCAGAGGCAAACAGTTTTTAATACAAAGCAGTCAACAACACAGAGAAATGTATGACCAAGAAAACGAGTGATCCCCAATGGAAACTGGTTTGGAGCGACGAGTTTGACGGTGACCAAGTTGATACCACCAAGTGGGACTTCGACATTGGCAACGGCTTCTTTGACTACATGACCCATTCATGGATTGCTGGCTGGGGCAATGAGGAGCTGCAGTACTACACGCAGGAGCCTGAAAACGTATCAGTCAAAGACAGCCTGCTGACCATCCGCGCAGTCAAAGAGTCTCTGCACGGCTGCGGCTACACCTCCGCACGTTTGAGAACACGCAAGCGTGACGGTACGCCGCTGTTTGCAAAACGCTACGGCAAGTTTGAATTCCGCGCCAAAGTGCCCTGGGGGAAAGGCATGTGGCCAGCACTTTGGCTGCTTCCGGTAGACGACAAATACGGAGGTTGGGCAGCCTCGGGGGAAATTGACGTGATGGAAATCGTCGGCGAAAAGCCGCATCAGACCCTGGGTACGATCCATTTTGGCTCCACCTTCCCCGCGCGTGAATTGGTGACCCATGTGTATGACATACCCAACGGCAGCACGGTGGCCGACTGGCACGTCTACTCGGTTGAGTGGGAACCCGGTGAGATTCGCTGGTTGCTTGATGGCGTGCTCTGGGCCACGCAAAATTTTTGGTGGTCTTGCAGCAAGAAGACAAGCGAAGGTGCTGGCGTGGTAGCCCAGAACCCGGTGGAAGTGAATCCATGGCCAGCGCCTTTTGACCAACCGTTCTACCTCATCATGAATGTGGCCGTGGGTGGCAACTTTCCAGGGCATCCGAATGCTGATACACAGTTCCCTGCCGAGATGGTGGTGGACTACGTGCGCGTGTATGACAAAGTGGGCGGCTACGGTCTGGTCAAGCCCATTGGAGAAGACAAGCTACCTTTCCAGAAAAAAACAAGAGTCAAAAAGACCTGAGGTCAACTTAAGGAGATTGATTACCATGTCCCAAACCATTTCATCAACGAGCGGCTGGATTCAAGCTGGTATAAATGCAGGAGTCACAGTTGGTTTTACCCCCGGCTCTAACACTGTGGCCGCAACAGAGCCGGCGCTCAGCACAGCCGATCAATTGGCTCTGCAGCAGGCGTTTACCCACAGTCTGGCTCGTGGTGCGCATGGCCTGTGCTTTAGTCCTTACCTGGATGGACAAGCGCCTGGCTCCCAGGTAAGCGCAGCGCAAATCAGGACGCGTATCCAGATCATGGCACCTTACGCGCGCTGGGTTCGCAGTTTTTCCTGCACCGATGGCAACGAGCTGATCCCGCAGATTGCACACGAGTTCGGCCTAAAAACCCTGGTGGGCGCTTGGCTGGGAACCGATGCCGAGATCAACGAGCGCGAAATTGAAGGTGTGATTGCGGTTGCCCGCGCTGGCCACGCAGACATCGTCGCAGTGGGTAACGAGGTGCTGTTGCGCGAAGACCTGAGCGAAGATGAATTGCTCTTATTTATAGAGCGGGTTAAGCAAGCTCTGCCTGGGGTCAAGGTTGGCTATGTAGATGCCTACTACCTGTTTGAAAAACACCCGCGTGTCACCACTGCCTGCGATGTGTTGCTGACCAACTGCTATCCGTTTTGGGAAGGTTGCCCGCGCGAACAAGCGCTTGACTACATGCAAACCATGGTGCGTCGGGTACAGGCCGTATCAGGTGGCAAGCCAGTCATCATCAGTGAAACCGGTTGGCCGGATCGGGGCTCTGCTTTTCATGGTTCGGTGCCTTCCCAGACGGGTGCCATGCGCTACTTTGTTGACACAGTCAACTGGGCCCAAGAAGCCAATGTGCCGATGTTTTACTTCGCCGCTTTTGATGAGGCCTGGAAGGTCGGCGCAGAAGGTGACGTGGGTGCCTATTGGGGCTTGTGGGACAAGGCGGGTCAACCCAAATTTGCAGCGGAGTACAAACTTTGAAAACCCGCGTTTTCCAGAGCCTCATACCAGGCAATGCAATTTGTTATTCGGGCTATCGTCGGGGACAGAGCCCTGACACGCAAATATTTCCTTCTCTCGATGAGATTCGTGAAGACCTGCACCTCTTGCAAAAAAACTGGCGCTACCTGCGGTTGTACGACTGCACCTTGCACGCAGAACGTGTTTTACAGGTGATTGCCGAGGATCAACTCGATTTTCAGGTGATGCTGGGCGCTTACCTTGGCCCAGAGATGAACAATTTTGGCTGTCCCTGGGGCGGCAGCTACGGTGAGGATCATCTTGAAAAAAGCAAACTGGCCAATGCCGCGGAGATTGAACGTTTGATCGATTTGGCCAAGCGTTATCCACACATCATTTTTTCTGTGGCGGTGGGCAACGAAGCCACTGTGGATTGGACTGACCATTTCGTGCCGGTCAGCCACATGATCGACTATGTGCGTCATGTCAAGCAGCATGTCTCTCAGCCTGTGACGTTTTGCGAGAACTATGTCCCTTGGCAACACAAGCTGCGCGATTTGGTAGCAGAAGTTGATTTCATCTCGCTACACACTTACCCGGTATGGGAATACAAGCACATCCACGAAGCACTGGACTACACCAAAGACAACGTCGAAAGCGTGGCACGTTTGTACCCCGACAAACCGATCGTGATCACCGAAGCCGGTTGGGCCACCCACTCCAATGGCCGTGGCATTCAGCCAGAAAACTCGTCCGAAGAATTGCAAGCCATTTACTACCAGGATTTGATGGCCTGGTCGGCGCAAACCGGGCTGATGGTCTTCGTCTTTGAGGCCTTTGACGAACCCTGGAAAGGCTCCCCAGACCCGCTTGAGCCCGAAAAGCATTGGGGTTTGTTCACGGTCGATAGGCAACCCAAACGCGTCATGCAATCGCTTTACGCCACGTAAGAAAGTAGTTTATGAACACAGCCAACACATCAGCAGGCCATAAGGTTCCATTTGGTCACAAGGTTGCCTTCGGTTTGGGCATGTTGGCCAACCAGATGTTCCCGGCGGCTCTGGGCATCTTTATGGTGGTGCTGGTGCAGAACCTGGGCTTTCCGCCTTGGATGTGGGGCGTGCTGTTCTTCCTGCCGCGCGTCTTTGATTCGGTGACCGATCCGATCATGGGCTTTATCTCTGACAACACGCGCTCCACCTGGGGTCGGCGCAAGCAGTACGTGTTCATCGGTGCCATCGTCATGGGTATTTCCTTTGTGGCAATGTGGCAGCTCCATCGTGAAAGTGGCCTGAATTACAACTTTGTCTACTTCCTGTGCTGGTCCATCGTGTTCTACGCCGGGCTTACGCTGTTTAGCATTCCTTACGTGGCGATGGGCTACGAGATGAGCGACGACTTCCACGAGCGCACCAGCATCATGGCCGTGGCGCAATGGATCGGTCAGTGGGCCTGGGTGATCGCACCCTGGTTCTGGGTGGTGATGTATGACCCCAAGTGGTTTGAAAACGCCGACACCGCCACGCGTACGCTTTCAGTCTGGGTGGGCGTGGTCTGCATGCTGCTGGCCATGGTGCCAGCAATCTTTTTGCCAAGTCGCTCGACCAAAGACGACGACCATCTGGTGCCCCTGACCTGGGCCAACTTTGGCGGCGGCATGCGCGAGATTTTGACTGGCTTCAAAGAATCTTTTGGCTATCGGCCATTTCGCCAACTTTGTTACGCCACCTTCCTGATTTTCAATGCCTTCAACACGGTGGCGGCGTTTTCTTTCTTCATCGTCGTCTACCACCTGTTCAACGGAAGCACGGCAGATGCCTGGATATGGCCCACACTGTTTGGCAGCGTGGGCGCACTGGTCCC
>Ga0210020_1001625_pt1 | contig 19052 bp, 16 predicted proteins | sample CryGeymeta201514_FD_183980 | JGI IMG/M metagenome (GOLD analysis project Ga0210020, IMG submission 183980) | Groundwater microbial communities from Crystal Geyser aquifers in Utah, USA - Crystal Geyser metaG 2015-14 (SPAdes) (version 2) | ecosystem: Environmental > Aquatic > Deep subsurface >... | reverse complement strand
GAAGGTGTTTATCTGGACAAAGATTACTGTCGCCAGCATCCCTGGTGCGTGCCGGGAACTTACTTCTGTCTGCGCGTCAGTGACACTGGCTGCGGCATAAGTCAGGACATCCGCGACCATATCTTTGAACCCTTTTTTACCACTAAAAACATCCACGAGGGCACCGGCATCGGTCTTTCGACGGTTTACGGGATTGTCAAACAAAATTTGGGGGTGATTAGCGTTTACAGTGAGCCCGGCGAGGGCACGACCTTCAAAATTTATCTCCCCGCTTGCGCGGAAGCCGTATCCTTGACGGCCACAGATCACCAGTCTCACCGGTTGGTAGCGGGGAGCGAAACCCTGCTGTTTGTCGAAGACGAAAAAAATTTGCTGAAACTTGGGGCTGCCATGCTCGAAGAGGCCGGATACCAGGTGCTGGCCGCCGCCAGCCCGGCTCAGGCTCTGGAATTGGTCGAAAAACAAAAGCCGCCGATTGCGTTATTGATTACCGACATGATCATGCCCGGGATGTCGGGCAAAGACCTGAGCCTGCGTTTGCAGGAAATCTACCCGCAACTGAAAGTGCTGTTCGTGTCCGGCTACGCCGCCGATCTCATCAACCACAAAGGCTTGATCGAAAACAACGCCGAGCTTCTGAGCAAACCCTTCACCAGTTTCCAACTCACCAGTCGAGTGCGCAACCTGCTCGATAGCTGAACAACAGGGGTTACTTCCCCACGATAGCAAGATGCTTCTACTCCGCCCTGCGCCAGGAATTTGTCAAAACCCTTACCGCTCGCTAGCAGGAAACGGGCTCGCAACCTCAGAGCAATCCCGTCAGGCCTGAATCCCTGGGGCGACGTCTGCGCAAAGCCGCCAGGCAGATTTTGCGCCCATGGTAAGCTGTTGCGAGGGATCGTCGCTACACGCTCTTTCCCTCTTCGGCTGAATGGCTTTCCGGGAGCAACCTCGCTGGTTCGCTGAAGATAAAAGCCAGCACAAACACCCCGGCGACAGCACTTCCCAACAGCAGATTTACGGCTATTTCCACCGGCGTGCTCCCCAAAAACAGCGCTTGATTGCTACTCTGCAATAGATTGCCGATAATCATGGGTAGAGCGGTCAAGAGAACAACATGCCGCCTTGCATAAGGATCCCCGAGCACCCAGAGGAGCAGTGCTGCCCAGCCGAATTCCAGTGCAATGGCAGAGATTAAAATCTCTCGAACCCGATCATTAAGTTGCAAATCAAAAAACTCTTTCACGAGCTCGAGTCCATAAAAAATATTGATGCTGGCGCCAAAAAGAACAACGCAGAACACGCTGGCTTTTCTGACTTTTTGACGGATCATGATGCGGCCTTTTGACTTTGTTTCTTGAGATGACGGGTTGAAAAAAACAACTCTTTGTCCCATACGATAACCCCCATGGCGATAATGGTCAGCACGACAGTTTGGATGCATTTTGTGGTTTGGCTGATATTCAACATTTCCTGGGAAAGATTTATGATCAGGTGAAAGAGGATCGCGGCGAGAATACTCTTGCCGTTTTTTGCGCAGATCCAGCTGATAAGCAGGCCCATGGGAATGATGCTGATAAAAAAGTTGACCCCGAACCAGATATTGTTCTGGAAAATTTCATACTGGTAAGAATCTTTAACAAAAATCAGGGGAAAGTGCCACAGCGACCAGAGGAGGCTGAAGATCATGGACGCCTTGAAGTAACTGAAACGACTCTGGAGGCTGTCAAACGCGTACCCCCGCCAGCCGAGTTCTTCAAATGTTGCGGCGAGCAGGAGCAACAGGAATACGGGAACGAACCCCGATGAAAAGGAAAACTCTTCCGCCAACTGAAACTGGGCGAGGCTCCCCCCGAAGGGGAGTGACAAGAGGATGGACAAGAGCACGGAAAGCGGCATCATCAGGAAAAACGTCGGCAGGGAGCTGATGCGGAACAGGCGGAGATTGGTCAAACGGTTCCGCAAATCCTGGCGCATCTGCGGATTTTTCGCTTTGACAACCAGCCCCAGGGCAATAACAAAGGGGGTCATCAGGCCCGGCAGCATCAGCAGCATATGCAGGCCGCCCGGTTGAGCCTGAAAGCTCAAATAAGCACCGCCGAACCAGAAGGCATAGGTCACCAGAAACGCCGTGAAAAAATAAAAGAGTGGTCGATAATTGTTTTGTGAGATCATGGTTTTCCCTTTGAGTTGGGGTCAAGGATTCTGCTCTGCAGGCTGAAGTCACGCTTTAAAATTTGTAGCCGATACCCGCCCCGGAAATGAGGCTGGAACTATCGAAGAAGCGGATGTTGGCGTTGGTCTTCGCGACACCGAAAAAACTGAACAGGGACCAGTTTTCCATACCGAAGGGCGCGGCCAGGGAGATCATCTCCGACATGCCGTAGCTCGTTTCCTGCCGCGTTTGAAGAAACCGGGGATGGATTGCGTCGAACTCCATGTGCTTCCATTCGAGCCGGGTAGCAAAGCTTACCCTTCCGACACCCAGCAGATGTTGTACCTCGGCAAGATAACCACAGCCGCTGTTCGCCGCGCCGTCCCGGTCAAGCCAGAGATGACTGAGCCTTGGGCTCAAAACCCCGGCGGCAGCGAAATCCCAGGTATACCCGATGCCCAGAGTGATATCCTTGCCGTCCCGGCGCAGGCCGGGTTCAAACTGCCCGCTCAGATCATCCTCAACCTCAACCCACATCTGTTCGTAGACGAGTTGCGCCCTGGTTCCTAGAATATGTTCCCAGTTCACCGCGAAGCCGCGAGATTCGGTGTCGGTTCGGCGTCGATCCACCTCCACTAGATAGGGGTCTTGCCAGGCGTCTTTTTTTTCGTAACGTGCACGGAGAATCACTGCTCCAAGGCCATCAACTTCATGGCCCAGGGACAAGGAGAGCGGGCCTTCGGTATCGAGAGTCAGCGCCAGAGTTGTGCCCGTCTCTTTAAACGCGTACCCTAGCTCTGCGCCCAGCAGGATCAGATTCTCAGACTGCTTGCGCGCCTTGTTATCCGGGTTGTCACGGCGTTGATTGTCATCCAGAACATCCAGTCCCGACGGATGAATTCTGGCGATCCCGCCACCCAGCTGGATATTTCCGAACAGGCCCCCGGACTCTGCCGACTCGGCCAGCGCGATTGCCGGAGCGACAAGAAGTGAAAGGGTTAACAACAGACGGATCATTCCCCGATGGACAGATTGTTTCATGTTTGTTCTCCTTTGTTTGTAGTAACGTCGCGTAGAAGCTACCGAAAGGCATGAAGTCTGTCTGTTGTGAAACTGTTTGCGTTTGTCGCGAAATGTTTCAGAACGGGGGAAGTTTCTCCATGAGATACAATTGGTTACAAAGGGATGCAAAATACCAACATATTGGCTCAACGCATGAGCTCTATACTGGTTCAAACCTCAACCGGCACCAAATCTCCGGTGGCTGGCAGGGCAAAAGAAAAAAGAGGACATCATGGACAAGCAGCAACGCATATTACTGGTTGAAGACGATCAGCGCCTGGCGGAATTGATCCGGGACTATCTTCAGCAACAGGGGTTTGAAGTGTTGATTGAGGAACGCGGTGACAGGGCACCCGGACGAATCCTCAGAGAGAACCCGGATCTTCTGATTCTCGATCTGATGCTGCCCGGCAAGGATGGTCTTTCGGTCTGCCAGCAGGTTCGTTCCGAATACCCCGGCCCGATCCTGATTCTCACCGCCCGTGAGGACGACATGGATCAGGTCGCCGGACTCGAACTGGGGGCCGATGATTATGTGAAAAAACCCATCGAACCACGGGTTTTGCTGGCACGCATCCGGGCCTTGTTCCGCCGGATGGAAAAAATAGCCGACCCGCAATACACACCCCCTCTGCCGAAAGAAGATCTCGCCTTTGGCGATTTGAGAATCTGCTTCTCCTCGCGAATGGTTTTTCTGGACGACCAGGTCGTGGATTTAACCACGACGGAATACGACCTGCTCGCATTGTTGGCAACTCATGCCGGGACGATTCTCGACCGGGACCGGATTTTTTCCGAAATGCGTGGAATCGACTACGATGGTCTGGATCGTTCCATCGACATTGCCATTTCAAGATTGCGCAAGAAACTGGAAGTTGACCCCACCGAGCCCCGGCGAATCAAAACCATCTGGCGGCAGGGCTATCTCTTTGTCGGGGATGCCTGGTGACACTATGAAAAGAATTTTCCTCAGTTTTTACCTGTTTATTGTCATTGTCCTGATGCTGGCCATCTTCGTCGTGATTCCTCTGGTCGACCATTATGCCGCCGCTCCGTTCGATGCCCAGTTTAATCAGTATTACCGTGAGCTGGTCAGGGGGCCCTTTTTCATGCTGCGCCAAGATCTGCTGCAGCGTCCAGAGCAGGGCTGGGCGGAACGTTTGCAGGCGCTGCAACCTGAATATGGTTACCCGCTGGCGCTTTTGGCCATCAGTCGGGAAAATTTTCCCCAAACCGAGATCGACCGGTTAAAAAACGGCGAGATCCTGGTCTCTGCCGATTACCACCAATTCTGGCAAAGGGTTGATCAGAGCAACTATGCCCTCGCCATCGGGCCCTTTCCCTCTCCGGGAATCAACAGTCTGCTCGACATCTGGACCTGGGGGCTTTTTCTGGTGTTACTCGGGTTTGCCGCACTGCTCTGGGCGCTGCCGTTCTGGCGTCAATTGAGAACAATCAGCAAAACGGCTTTAGCCTTGGGCGAAGGACAGCTTGATGCCAGGGCCAGGCTTCCCAACAGCTCGGCGCTGCTGCCCCTGGCGAATACCTTTAACCAGATGGCCGAGCGGATTCAATCTTTGCTCACCGCACAAAAAGAACTCACCAACGCCGTTTCCCACGAATTGCGCACGCCCATCGCTCGATTGCGTTTCGGCCTGGAAATGCTCGAAACTTCGTCCGAGCCCCAGATCAGAGCACACTATGTCACCGGAATTCATCAGGATTTAAACGAACTGGATGGATTGATCAGCGAGCTCTTGACCTATGCCCGCTACGACTGGAAAGAATTTAGGTTAAAAATGCAGGAACATGCCGTCGCGCCCTGGCTGGAAGGGGTTCTGACAGAGCTGAGCAGAAAAATTTCAGCGCACCTTCAGCAGGCATACCTTATTGATGACCAGCTTGTCGCCAGCTTCGAACCCAAACATCTGGGGCGTGCGGTTGGCAATCTGGTACAGAATGCTGACCGCTACGGAAACGGCCTGATCAAGGTGAGCCTGGAACAGCAGGATCAGGATCTTCTGATCCACGTCGATGACGATGGCCCCGGCATTCCTGAAGCCGATTGGGAGCGCATTTTCGAACCCTTTGCGCGTCTGGATGCCAGTCGAAACCGCGAATCGGGTGGCTACGGCCTGGGATTGGCGATAGTCAAAAGAGTGGTCGACTCCCATCGCGGAACTGTCACCGTTTCATCCTCGCCCCTGGGTGGAAGTCGCTTCACGATTTGCTGGCCCAGAAATTATGGCCGTTGAGTCCGCAGGAATCAGGGACAGGCCCAATGTGGCGCAGAAAAACTTCAGGCTTTCATAACTGACAGACGCGCGCGCCCCTGAAATTATCGGTTATTGGCTCCCCTCCCAGTGGATGACAGCCGGGGGGCTATTGAGGTTGGACATGTTTCCCTGGTTTTCTTCGATGGGGAAAGTTCTCATGGATGCCCCTGCGCCCCTGAAAACATTCACCCTCCCGAATCCAGGCCTGGATCCTCGCCCGCCTTTTTCTGACTCTGCCCCGATAAACCCACATTTTTTAGTGGACTTTCTCGCCGCAGCTGTGAAATCATTACCATTCAAATTTCCCTTTTTTGGGTTTTGGAGACATAGACATGACAAGAATATTTCAACTGACGGTTGCCGCCGTTTTTTTACTGCTTGCTCCCTTGCTGGTGCAGGCCCAAATCACTGACCTGACCCTGGCTGAAATGGAACAACTGGTCACCCAAAACCCCGACAAGGGCGGCTATAGCCTGATTGATGCCCGGCCTGAAATTAAATTTGCCGCAGGGCATATTGACTGGGCCAAATCCCTTCCCAAACCCGAATTAAAAGAACGCCTGGCTGAATTGCCCGCCGACAAAACATCTCAACTGGTTTTCTATTGCGGGGGCGTCAAATGTAAACTGTCAACTGAGTCGGCCGCGATTGCACAGGCCGCGGGTTATACGAATGTCTACACCTACTCTGGTGGCATGCCGGAATGGCAGACGGCTGGGCACGTTCCCTGGGTTTCGGCCCAGTACATTAAAATGGTTCTCAACGACCCCGAGCGCGTTGCCCTGATCGTTGATGCACGACCGGCGCTCAAATACAATGCCGGCACCCTGCCCGGTGCGCTGAACCTGCCCTGGCCGCAATTCAGCAGCCTTCAAGGTCTGCTTCCTGCCGACAAGAATGTACAAGTGATCTTTTTTTGCGGCGGTTTTTCCTGTGATCTGTCACACAAATCTGCGCAGGCGGCAAAAAGCCTGGGTTACACCAATATTTTGACTTTTGCCGGCGGCTGGCCAGAATGGAAAAGCGCGTCAAAACGTGCCTTCGCCCTAGTTGATCCCAACAATATGGGGGCAGCTCCGCAAGCCGAAACCGCCGTGATTGAAGGCGAAATTTCCGTGGAGGAGTTTAACGCCCTGGTGAAAAATGCCTCTCCCAGGGTGGCGCTGGTCGATGTGCGTCCTGCCGCTGACTATGCCCAGGGTCATTTGCCGGGCGCGATCAATATCCCCGATGAAATGATCGGCAAAAATATCGACCAGCTCAAGGGCTATGACAAAATTGTTTTTTACTGTAACACCGGCAGTCGAGCGGCTATGGCCTACTACGAGGCCGAAGCGGCGGGTTTGAAAAATATCAGTTTATTTTTAAACAAGACCGTGAATCTGGCGGCTGACGGCAGTTATACCATCCAGTAGTTGTACGCGTTTTCGTAAAAAAATATCAGGCGCGGACAACCGGAGTTGTTCGCGCCTTTTGTCTTCAGAAACAGGGCTGTTCCCGCACGCAAATTTTAGACCTTGACCTCTCCTGCCTGCGGGGCATAACATGCCCTAAATAATATATATGGTTTTAACCAGGACTAAGATTGTGGATATTTTTCCCACGGCACGACATTTATTTAATCAATTACCCCAGGCGGCCTTGCTGCTTAATCTCGATGGTCTGATTTTGGCGGTCAATACCCAGGCCTGCAATATGTTGCAGCGCAAAGAAGATGAATTGCTGGGTCTGCACGCTGATGCAGCGACGGGCTTTCGTTTTGTCGCCATTGATGGTCACCTTGACAATCTCGCCAGTGGTCGGCAAAAACGCATCAGCACCACCATTGAGCCGACAACCTCAGCTCTCCCCTGGATTGTTGAACTCATCCCCATCTATGCAGAATCGGGGCAGTGCCTCGCCTTTCTTGAATCCCTGCGCGAAGCCCCGGTCATTCACGAACTTGCAACGCGACTGCAAGACAATCAGGCGAACCTGCAAGCTGAAATGGAACGGTCACGCTCGCTGGTCAATTCTATTGCCGATGGCGTGTATACCGTCGACATGAACATGCATATTACGGCTTTTTCTCGCAGCCTTGAACGCATGACCGGCTTCGTCGAGGAAGAGGTTCTGGGAGCCTGTTGTCGGGATGTTTTACAAAGCAGCGTCTGCCTCACCGACTGCCCCCTGCGCTGGACTCTGGACAATGAAAAACCCATCCAGAACTGCCGTGCATCGCTGACTAACCGCAGCAACCAAAACATCCCGGTCTTTATTTCGTCTGAACTTTTACGCGATGCCGCCGGGCGGATCAACGGCTGTATCGGGATTGTCCGTGATCGCACCGAAGTCGAAACCCTTAAACAGCGGCTGGGAGACAGCCAGTCGTTCAGTGAATTTGTCGGCAAAAGCAAGGCGATGATCGAGCTTTTTGAGCTGGCGGATAATCTCGCTGCTACCGAGGTCACCGTTCTGATCCAGGGAGAAAGTGGCACGGGCAAAGAAATTATGGCCCGGGCTATTCATTACCGCTCAGATCGTCGCCATAAACCTTTTATTCGCGTCAACTGCGCCTCCCTGACAGAAAGTCTGCTCGAAACGGAATTATTCGGTCATGAAAAAGGCTCCTTCACCGGTGCGATTCGGGACAAACCTGGCCGTTTTGAGCTGGCCGACGGCGGCACAATTTTTCTCGATGAAATTGGCGATACCTCGCCAGCCTTGCAAGCCAAACTGCTGCGCGTGTTACAGGAGCGTGAATTTGAACGGGTGGGTGGAATCCGCACCCTTAAAACGGATGTCCGCGTCATTGCCGCCACCAATAAAGATTTGCGCCAGGAGGTTGCCCATGGCAATTTTCGCGAAGATCTTTATTACCGGCTCTGCGTGGTGCCCCTCTACCTGCCGCCTTTACGAGAACGCAAGGAAGATATTCCCCTGTTGGTCGAAGCCTTTATTGCCAAACTCAACGCCCGCGGCGAACGAATTCAGGAAGTTTCAACCCGGGCGATGGCCTTGATAATGGAATACGACTGGCCCGGCAATGTGCGTGAATTGGAAAATGCCATAGAACACGCCTATGTCACCAGCACGAGTGGCCGCATAGAGCGCCGCTTTTTGCCCGCTGTCATGCGGCACACCTCTGACCGTGAGCTTGCGGGTGAAGATCTGCCGAAAACCTCGGAACAAACGGAAATACACCAGGTTCTCGAAGCCTGCAAATGGCAAAAAGCCGCAGCGGCAAAGCAACTCGGGATCAGTCGCACCACCCTATGGCGTCGCATGAAAGAAGTGAAACTGTGCTGAAATCAGCAAAGGACAGCGGTATGCTCGAAAACCATCACCGCCTTGAGCTCTATCGAATTTTTGCCCGGCTCTTTACCTATCCCGACCACAGCCTGCTGGAAGATTTGCCCAACGAAGCTACCGCCGTGGCAAAGTTGCTCGGCAGCGAACATCTCCATTTAGCCCAGGCCCCCAGTCTCCATGAGCTGCAAACTGCCTATACGCGGCTCTTCATCAGTCATCTGGGGGGTGTACCTGCTCCGCCCTACGGTTCTATTTACCTCGAAGACAACCAGCAACTCATGGGTCAGACCAGCTTGTGTGCCCTGCGCGCCTACGAGGATGAAGGCCTCAGCTATGAACAAGGCACTGAGCCGCCGGACTTCATCGCCACCGAGCTGGAATTTCTTTACTATCTCACGCGCGAGGAAATAGCCGCCCTGAAACGTCAAGAGCTCGAACTCGCCCACAGTTTACGCCAGAAACAAGGAGATTTTTGCCATATTCTGCTCCAACCCTGGATCAAAATCTTTTGTCGACGAATTCTTGAAGTTGAAGATTGTCACCCTGTTTATCGCTGGAGCGCCAACGCACTGCTCGACTTCTGCGGCGAGGAAGAAACCTTCCAGGGAGTTTCCGCACAGGGCGATTAACCTTTCGGCCAAGAAACAAAATGTTCCACGAAACTTTTTTGTTTCACGAGCGTGCAATTCCCTGCGACTCACTGAGTTCTCTGTGTTTCTGCTGGAATAATCGTTGAAAAATTAGAAACATTTTGTTTCAACCAGTCAATCCTTTCGCCGAGTGCCCCCCCCAGATAGCGGGCTTTCCCCCGCCAGTCTCTTTGGTATATATCTTGAAATCCTAATATCCGGAAAGTTTAATTATTCGTCCGACTCATCACCGAACGCAGCCTGTCGAACCTCTCGCTGAGCTGCACTCACTGTATCCGTTAAAAGGAGTAGAAAATGAAATTGTTCAAGCTTCTGACTGTTCTTCTGGTTGTGACCTGCGCAGCCACCCTGGTTATGGCTGCCGAAGGCGGCAATTCACGCAAAGGGAAGTATCTGTTCAAAAAAAGCTGTAAACCCTGCCACGTCAGCGGTGCCGAAGGGGGAGAATTGACGCCTTTGAAAAAAACCCAAAAACAATGGGACAGGTTTTTCACTGACGACAAACACAAAAGCAAGCCTGAGGCACTGGAAAATTTTTCTGACCAGGATCTTAAAGACATTAATCAGTTTCTGTTTGACCACGCCGTCGATTCCGATCAGCCGGAAACTTGCGGCTGAACCTATTCCCTTAAAACTGGAGGTACCAAAAGATGCAAAAGTTTTTCAGTTTGATTCTCGCGTTGCTGTTTCTGGCCCCTGCCACCCTTCTGGCCCAAACACCAACCGTGGATGATTTACAACAACAGCTGAACGATTTAACCGATCGCCTCGAACGGGCCGAACGCCATGTCGCCACTGACCGCATCACCTGGTACGGTGATCTGCGCGGCAAAGTCGACAGCTTGCATTACCAAGATTTGACTTGGAACCCTGGCATAAACGCCGATTTTACAGATTTTTTCATGAAGGTCGGCAGTGGCGAGCTGGGCGCACTCAACGTTTTTGACGGATCCGGCAACTTCAACCCAGGTTTGTCGCAAGGCAGCGCTCTCGACACTATGTTCGTCAATCTCGCTAACAATGATCCGGCTCAATTTCAAGGACTGATGCAAGCCATGGGCGCCATGCAACAAAACGGCACCATGCCTGGAATTGGAGCCTTCCGCCTGGCTACGGCACCTAAATCTTCCGATCTTGACAATGATATTCTTTACACCACGCGCCTGCGCCTTGGAATGAAGGCCAAAGTTGCGGACAAGATCAATTTTTCCGGCCGTCTGTCTATGTATAAAAACTGGGGAGATTCCACCGGCGTTAAGGTGTTTGATTCCTGGAATGCTTTTACCATGGACGGCTCCAATGGCGGCGCAACCTCGGGGGACTGGCTGCGGGTTGAACGCGCCTATTTCGATTGGAAAGACATGGGTGGGAGCAAGTTTTACCTGTCTATCGGACGCAGACCTTCGACCTATGGCTCACCCTCCAATTATCGCGAAAACGAATTGCGCGGCGGCACGCCCTCCGGCGCAATGATGCACTTTGCTTTTGATGGCATCACCGTTGGTTATAAACTCGGCGAAGTCACCGGCATTGAGGGCCAGGTGGTGCGTTTCTGCTACGGGCAAGGCTTTGAATCTCAATGGGGTAACGGTGAAATGTTCAACGATGCCGGTACCGCGAACCTTGAGGACACCCATGTCGGCGGTTTTAATATCGACCTCTATAACGATGGTTATTCTCTCGTTCAGCTGACAGCTTTCCGCGCCATGGATGTCAATGACGGTTTTAAAGGCACTTTTGCCTTCCCGACCCAATACGGAGCACTTTTCGCACCGACCCTCTACCGAGATATGCAGAAGTTCCCCAACTTTAATTTTGTTACCCGCTACACGCCCTCGACGGTGATCGGCGATATCAACCTTGCCGGAGTGAATTTTGAGCGGGTTGAAGAAAATGGGTTTACCTGGTTCGGCGCGGTCGGCATGACTCAGCTTGAATCCAACGGCAAGGCTGGAATGTTTGGCGGCATGGGCAATGATGCGGTTTATCAAGCCACCTTGACGAGTGACGCGTCTGAGGTTTACATGACCCCGGTCAAGGCGATGGATGATCAGACCAATGAAGGCTACGGCGTTTATGTTGGCATTCAGACTCCGGCCCCCATGGGCAAGCTGGGGCTGGAATATAACTTCGGATCGAAATACTGGACGCCTTTCACCCAAGGGCAAGATGACGCCATTGGCAGCAAACTCGCCACCCGCGGCCATGTTGGCGAAGCCTATTACATTGTTGAATTCAACAAAAATACCTTCTTGAAGGTCGGTGGTCTTTACTACGACTATCAATACACCGGCAGCGGTTCACCGGTGGGGGCTCCCCTTAAAGTTGAAGACGTTAAAGATGGCAAGGCATTTTCGTTGATGCCGGTTGTCGATACCGCCTGGGATGCCTACGCATCTTTGACGGTTAAATTTTAATTTTAGTGCGAGGAGCGCGGCCCTTGGGCGTTCTCCTCGTTTTTTTCAACTCAATACATTCAATTATCTATATTTTTGATTTAAGTCGGGGCCGCTTTTGGCTAGCCGACAACCCTGAATGAGGAGTTTAACGTGTCACGACTGATTGATAAAAAACTGAGTCGGCGGCGGTTTATCGGCACATCGACCTGCGCTTTGGCTGGAGTTGGCCTGGCCTCTCAAGGACGAGTTTTGAGAGCGCTGGCCACAAGCGAAGAGCCGCTCAGCGGCAAACTCGGCGACAATCGCGATGTCTTTACTGCCTGCGGCATGTGCGTCAATAAGTGTGGGGTTATTGCCCGGGTTCGCGATGGGCGCATTTACAAACTCGATCCCAATCCCGAATACCTCAAAAGCCGCGGTATGCTTTGTGCTCGTGGTAATGCCGGGTTAAACCAGGTCTATGATCCCGACCGCCTTAAATATCCCCTCATCCGGGTCGGCGAACGGGGCGAAGGTAAATGGCGGCGCGCCAGCTGGGAAGAAGCTCTTGATCTGGTGGCGAAAAAAATGAACGAAATCGCCGAAAAACACACTCGGGCCGGGGTGATGTTTGCCTCGACCGAGGGCACTTTTCAGGAACATTTCTTTCTGCAAATGGCGGAATGTTTCGGCTCACCCAACACGGTGCGCCATCCGACCTTGTGCTTGTCCTCCAATATCCAGGGGTTCAGCGCAACTTTTGGCACTTACCCCTCCGCCGATATTCTCAATAGCGATTACATTATCATGGCCGGGGCCAATCGCAGCGAAGCCCTGCTGACACCAGACTCTATTGATCAGCTCAAAGGTGATGGCGGGCGGCGCAAGCTGGTTTATCTGGATCCGCGCTTTACCAAAACGGCCGCCAAGGCCGATGAATGGTATCCGATCAAGCCTGGCACCGACATGGCATTTGTTTTGGCGATGATTCACGTGATTATTGGTGAAGGCCTCTATGCCAAGGATTTTGTCGCCACTACGACCGTCGGTTTTGATGAGCTGGCGGCCCACGTGCAGCAATACAGCCCCGAATGGGCCGAACAACACTGCCAGATCGCCGCCGCCGACATTCGCCGGGTGGCGCGTGAATTTGCCAAAGCGGCACCCAAGGCTTTGTTTTACCCTGGGCGGCGGTCATCCTTTGCCGATGACGATGTCCAGTTGCGCCGCGCGATGGCGATTGTCAACGCGATTGTCGGCAGCTGGGATACTGAGGGCGGCCTGGTGCCCAACAGTGTGATTCCTCTGAGCAAACATGATTACCTGGCTCCCTGGTACGACGACGTACCGGAACGCATCGACAAGGACAGTGCGGTATTTCTGTCGGAAAAGGATGGTTCCTGGACGGCAATGCGCGACCGGATTTTGGCTGCCGATCCCTACGCGATCAAGGGGATGATGGTTTACAAGCAAAATCTGGTCATGTCCGTTCCTAACCGCGCCAAAACTCTCAAAATGATGAAGCAGATGGATTTTATCTGCACCATCGACATTTGTATGAGTGACACCGCCTGGCTGTCTGATGTGGTGCTGCCCGAAGCGACCTACCTTGAACGCCAGGATCCGTTGGAGTCTCTCTCCGGAGTTGTGCCGGTGGTAGCCTTTCGCCAACCCTGCGTTGAGGCGATGTTCGAAAGCAAACCTTGCTTGTGGATCATGCAAAACCTGGCCAAGCGCCTGGGCTCAGAAATCGCCGAGACCTTCGATTTCACTATGGATGAGCATATTCACCATCAGGTGAGTAAAAACCCCCAGATTTTGAAAGATCTCAAAAAGAAGGGGGTTTATTATCTCAAGGTCGAGCCCAGCTACGGCCTGACTCAAGGCAAACGCTTAAAAACCAAAAGCGGGAAAATTGAGCTTTACTCCGAAAACTACGCCAGCAAGGGGCTTGATCCCATGCCGGTCTTCCGCCCGCACGCCGAGGTTCCTCCGGGGAAATTCCGCCTCTTGGTTGGGCGCAATGCCTACTTTACTCACGGCACTACCGCCAATAACGCCTTTTTGCATGAATTGATGCCCGAAAACAGTCTGTGGCTCAACCCGCAGGCGGCGCAAAAACTCGGTTTGCGCAATGGCCAGCCAGTCAAGGTCAAAAGTGCAGTCGGCGAAGGCGTGCTGCGCCTGGAAGTCACCGACAAAATCCGCCCCGATTGTGTCTACATGGCCCATGGATTCGGCGTGCTCTCCAAAGGCCAGTCCCTGATCTACGGCAGGGGGGCCTGCGATGCCGCCCTGATTGAAGACGCGCTCGAACCCATTTCGGGAAATGTCGCCATGCACCAAACTTTTGTTGACGTCAGCCCCGCCTGAATCGGCGCGGTCAAGGAGTAGAAACGATGAAAACCAAGCGCTACGCCATTGTTCTTGATACCCGGCGCTGCATTGACTGTAAAGCCTGCACGGTTGCCTGCAAGGCCGAAAACGATGTGCCCTTGGGCGAAGACAAACATCGCAACTGGGTCACCCAGGAACCCCTGCGCGGGACCTTTCCCAATTTGGGACAAAGTTTCAGCCCAAGTCAGTGCAATCAGTGTGCAAACCCGCCCTGCAACAGCGTTTGTCCGACCAGTGCCACTGGGATCACCCCTGAAGGCATTGTCACGGTCAACGCCGACAAGTGTATCGGCTGCAAATACTGCATGCTCGCCTGCCCCTATGATGCTCGCTATTACAACGAAGAAACCGGGGTCATTGATAAATGTACCTTCTGCATCCAGCGCGTCGCTGTTGGGCGCATTCCGGCCTGTGTCGAAACCTGTCCGACCAAGGTGCGCGTGTTTGGCGATTTAAATGACCCCGAAAGCGAAGTGAGCCTGCTCTTGGCGAAACACCGCTATACTGTTCTCAAGCCAGAACTGGGGACTAAACCATTTCTGTACTATTTGATTTAGGAGTTTATCCATGTCAACGCTTGTCAAAAATTCAGGTCAGATGTTGTGGTTTGCCCTGCTGAGCCTCTCCTTGGTCGCCGCGGTGGGGGCCGCAGTTTACAGCCTGATGGTCGGCCACGAGGCAGCTTTCAACGTCACCCGCGGGGTTCCCTGGGGCATTTTAATCTCGACCTATGTTTTTCTGGCCATCTCCTGCTCGGGCCTGTGCCTGATCTCGAGCCTGGGGCACGTCTTTGGTTTTGATGAATTTAACCGGCTGTCTCGCCGAGCGATTTTACTCGCCATCCTGTGTCTGGTTGGTGCCTTTGTTGCCATCGGCCTGGACCTGGAAAAACCTTTCAACATGATTTACACCCTGCTTTCGCCCAACTTTTCCTCGGCAATCTGGTGGATGGGCACAGTTTACGGCATTTATCTCGGGGTTTTGGTCATTGAGTTTTACGCCCTGATGACCAACAATCACAAATTGTCGATCATAACGGGCTCGCTGGGCTTTTTGTTTGCCATCGCCGCCCCCTCGGTGCTGGGGGCGGTCTTTGGCCTGACCCTGGCGCGCCCCTTCTGGCACGGGGCTTTTTTGCCAGTTTATATTTTGATTACGGCCTTGGTGTCAGGCACCGCCATCATTTCGATTGTCATGTATTTTCAACATAGTGTGCGTGGATTGCAGATGGATGACAACGACAAGCGCGTGATTCGGCTGCTGGGTCGAATTTTGCGCCTGATGATATTTGTCTTGATTTTTTCGGTTTTCTGGAACGTGGTCATTGGAATTTATGGCACTCAGCCGGGTCATTATGAGCCGGTTAAAAACCTGCTCAGTGGCTCCCTGGCCCTCAATTTCTGGCTTGGAGAAATCTTGCTTGGTCTGGCGATCCCCCTGGCATTGCTGCTAAGTAAAAACCGTACGCCCTTTACCACCATGATTGCCAGCGTGTTGGCTCTGGTCGGGATGTTTTTTATGCGCTATGATATGACCATCAGCGGTCAGGTTTATCCGATGAAAGCCGGCACTGCCGGGCTGATTGATGGTTTGTTCACCTACACTCCCTCAGTGGCTGAGGGGCTGATTGTTTTAGGCTGCATCGCTTTCAGCGCCTTGGCCTATACCCTGGCCGAAAAATTCCTGTCCCTGGATCTTGACAGCGAAGGCCACGCCTGAGCGGGGCAACATCTTGAAAGGGCATGATTATGCAAGAGCTGTTACTGCTGCTGGGCGTTGTTGCCGCCTGGTACATTTTGAATCGTTGGGTTTTACCCCGCATGGGGGTGCAAACCTGAATGTCTGCTGCCTGTAAGCCTCCCGTGGGGAAGCCGAAAAACGAAGACTCAACGGACAACAAATAACAGAAACGGGGGCTGCCAACAGGCGGCCCCCGTTTCTGTTTAAATTTTGGCTGACTTTGTGGCACGATCGCAAACCAGCAAGTCCAACTGGCAAAAAGTTAACGCAGCCCATGGCGGGCTCATGCGGGTTCAAGACCGGCCCGCCGGCGGCAGCAGCTTTTTGCTGCTGCCCCTACCCGACTGAGCAAAAAAATCGCCATTCAGCGCAGCCCGGTGCCACAGCGCGGGCAGGTCAGCAAAGTATTTTTGGAAATACGATCACCGCAGGTCGGGCAATTGAACCAGTGATGACAGGAGCGACATTGCTGTTCAGACAACCCCTGCTTTTTCTTGCATTTAGGGCAACGCCGGTACATTTTGCGCTGGCTCAGATAATCCGCAAAAAACAGTCCACAGCGTGGACAGTCTTCGGTCCCGACCTTGGTTATTGCGGTTTCACACCCCGGAATCGGGCACTTAAACACCATTTTACAGTGCGAACACCAGTACTGACCTTTTAATTCGGCTTTGCAGTTCGGACACGTTTTGCCTGCCATAACAAACTTCCTTTCCGTTGAAACGACCTTCAGGTGACGCCTATCATAAGCGACTCGCGCGAATTTTTAAAGGAAAGTCTTGAGGGGATTTCCTCCCAACGCCGAGCAAGGCATAGAATCACTGCTCCTCTGATGTCGGCTTTTATACGCAAACAGCTTGACAAATAAAAATTATTTTCTTACCTTAACGGTCAACATTGCGCTGGCATGTTCTTCTCAAGAGTGGTGGAGGGACAGGCCCTTTGATGCCACAGCAACCGGCTCACGTAACTGAGTGCACAGGTGCAGGATGAGAGCGGTGCTTCGTGGGTCATTATTTGTGTGCCCCCCAAGCCCCTTCTCCCCCTCAAGATAAGAGGGTTTTACCGGCCTCAGTTGCCGCAAAGGGGATGCATCCATGAACCATAAATTACAACTTGCCACCCAACTGGTGCAACTTGGTGTCGGCCATGATCAAAAAAACGGCGGCATCAGTTTTCCCATCTACCCAAGCGCCACCTACCGTCATCCAGCACTGGGCGAAAGCACTGGCTACGATTACACACGCTCAGGCAACCCGACTCGACAATTGCTCGAAGAGGCCTTTGCCCAACTCGACAGCGGAGCACGCGGACTCGCCTTTGCTTCAGGCATGGCGGCTTTGACCACCCTATTTCTGCATTTCGGCAGTGGTGACCATCTGATCGTTTCTCAGGATCTTTACGGTGGAACCTATCGGGTCCTTGAGCAAATTTTCACGAAATTCGGTCTCAATGTCAGCTATGTTGACACCCGCGACTGCGCTCTGGTCGCGACAGCAGTTACCCCCACAACCCGCGCCTTGCTGGTGGAAACTCCCGGCAATCCCTTACTTGGGGTTGCCGACCTACAAGCATTGGGCGAATTGTGCCGTGCCAAAAATTTACTGTTTATTGTCGACAACACTTTTCTGACCCCGGTGCTTCAGCGACCCTTTGATTTTGGCGCCGACATCTGCGTTTATTCGGCAACCAAGTATTTTGGCGGACATAATGATCTCTGCGCCGGAGTGCTGGTTGCGCGTACCCCGGAGATGGGGGAGCGGCTCTATTTTCTGCAAAACTCAACGGGCGCCATTTTGCCGCCGCAAGACTGCTGGCTGCTGCTGCGTTCCCTCAAAACCCTGGCCCTGCGCCTGGAACGCCATTGTGCCAATGCCCTGAAACTTGCTTATTGGCTGCAAGGGCACCCTAAGGTAAAAGCGGTTTATTATCCTGGTTTAGAAACTGACCCCGGATACGAGCTATCGTGTCGCCAGACCCGCGGCTTCGGCGGCATGCTGTCCTTTCGCGTTGACACCCCGGCGAGGGCGCGACACGTGTTAAAGAAAATTCGACTGATTTCTTTTGCCGAAAGTCTGGGCGGCGTTGAATCTTTGCTGACCCTGCCCAGCGTTCAGACTCATGGCGATATTCCTGAAACCGAACGCCAGCGCCTGGGCATCTGCGATTCCCTGTTACGCCTGTCGGTTGGTATTGAAGATGTGGCCGATATTATGAACGACCTTGAGCAGGCGCTAAGGGATTAGTTTTGGCGGGATCGGCAGAGGAGAACTGTTTGCCCCAGCGGTTTTTTACCCGATGGCTTAATCGGGAGAAACCCTCCCGTCAGAGATGGCGTTTCTTTGCAAGAGAAGGACGGAAAATAGAAAAGGGTAGAGATGTTGTTCGGCTATGAGCAAAACAGGTCATCGAGCCAGGCAAAGAGGGTATCAATGGGAGTGGGTTTGTCAAAGATTCGGCAGCCGAGTTTAGTCGCGCGGTTGAGATCTTGCTGCTGCCAGTCTCCTGAAATCAGGGCCATGTGGTGCACGGGAAGCGGGCATTTAAACTCGGCCTTCAGGGTGTGCAGAAAGTCAATTCCGCTCATACCGGGCATGCGATTATCGCTGATGATAACGGCGTAACAGGCTTGGTCTTGGGCTCTGCACCGGGGGTGATCAGCAAAAAATTCATGGGGGGTGCGATACGGGGACACTTCGAAATTTTTTTCGCGTAAGATGTCCGCGAGCAGGTTGCGACAGAGGGGGTCATCATCGACCACCAGCGCTTTACGCGTTTTCATCGGTTCTCCACCAGAAATGACCGCCACTAAAACAGGAAAGTGCTAACGACCTCGCGCAGGGTGTTCTTACGCGAAACAGCTGGCGCAAGGTTTGTCGAGTCAGTGGCGTAAAAATCTTCACCCTCAACCTGGGTCACGGTTTCAAGGTTGCGCAACTGGCGCAGGGTCTCCTTGATAATCTGATCAAACAAAATTAATTCGTCGGCCGGGAACCCCGGAGTATCTTCGGCGGTCAAGCGAAACAGCTGCAATTGATTGAGAAAATTGTTCAAAATATGGTGGTGCGATGTCAGCATCGACCGATAAAGCTGCATCTGCTCC
>Ga0210020_1001610_pt1 | contig 19147 bp, 19 predicted proteins | sample CryGeymeta201514_FD_183980 | JGI IMG/M metagenome (GOLD analysis project Ga0210020, IMG submission 183980) | Groundwater microbial communities from Crystal Geyser aquifers in Utah, USA - Crystal Geyser metaG 2015-14 (SPAdes) (version 2) | ecosystem: Environmental > Aquatic > Deep subsurface >... | reverse complement strand
TGTGAAATTTCTCTAACACTCAGACCAGAAATAATTTCAATAGGTTTATTTAAGGGGAAATCAGCGGGTGGTTTTTGTAAATATGTAATGTACCAAATAACTAAGAAAATAATCAGCCAAAAGATAATTAGCCCAAACAGGATTTTTTTTAATAGCTCGGACTTTTTATCAGTAATTTGTGGCGCTACTGTTTGTTCCATAACTAAAGATTATCAATTTGTTCGGTGGGTAAATTAGGTGGCGCCTCCCGTCTAGCTGACGGTATCCGTGATAACCCTGGTGTAATAACAGAACTACCAGGAATATGGTAAATTGTCGCCAGCTCCTCCGTTGTAAAAATTTTCATTTCATCAACTTTGGAAATTTTTTCCCTAACTGTGTAAACACGTTTTTTGTAATCTTCTAATTCTTCTTTCTTTAATTTTATCTTCTTTTTACCCGACCAATCGGAAAACCAATTATAATCAAAATCAGTTCGCCACCTTACACCAATACCATTTCTTTTAATAATATCATAAGTAGAAAATGTTTTAAGCATGAGCATAGCGTTACCGTCAAATTTTCCGATGGGAGTTATATACATATAACGGAGAGCAGTTTCGTATGGATACTTACCAACATTACGCTCCATAGCCGCCACGGTATCTCGTTCTCCTGCTGTTAAACGAGGCTGTGCTTCTATTTCTAAAGGGCCAGTTTTCTTTTTTGGATCACGTCCAAGCATTTCACTAATTTTGGCAAAAACATCCACTTCCCAACTAGGTTTAGTATGTAGGCTACCACTTTTAAAATTTTGCTTAACGTGCGGTTTACAGAGAATTTGTATCCAAAAACGTTCATGTGGTTTAGCAGTACTTAGTTGTTCCAACATTGCCGCCATTGGTTCAAATTTTAATTCTTCCTTAGGTTGTTTATCTAAACCAAAATCTATATAGGTTTTAATCGGAAATACCTGATCCTCTTTTTTACCAAGATGAAATGCCATCATTTCCCACCTTTTAGGATCCCAAACAATCTCGGATGCGTAATCAATCATTTCTTCACTTATTTCAATTCCCGGGTACTGGGCATAAAGTTGAGCTTCAACAATATTTTTCGTTTTTTTAGTTGGCACATTAATATAAAATCTGACATCACCACCAATTGATACTAACTCAAAACTGAAAATCAAAGGGTGTCTACCGTCAATGTATGTTTGCCAAAGATTATCAGCATTGCTGGGGTTATGAATTATGGAAAAAACATACTCCATTGCTTCTGGTGATTTTAAAACTTCTTGTGGCAACTTAATTCTTAAGGTGGTTCGTCCATTATCAGCAATAAATTTTTGGTGAACAAAATCCATCCATTTTTCGTGTAATAAAAAGAAAAGAATAAATGGTAAAAAAAGTGGCAGAATTGCAATTGCCATAGAAATTATTGGCTCTAAATCAATACCCATTTTAACTAGAGTGTAACGAAAGACTAGAAAACCCAGCACAATTAAAACTGGCCCCGCAATAATGCTAAAAAGTAGCTTGAAAATATCACCCATAATCTTTCTATTGTACAACAAAACCGGTTGTAAGGAAGTAGAAAGTCCTTACAACCTGTTTGTTACCTAAAAAAGTATTAGTCAGTCAGAGTGTATAGGCCATTACTTAAATGTTTAAATAAATTTGCATCCTGTAAATTAACGACAATGGTATTGTCTTTAACATATCTTTCTTTTCGGACTTTATCAATTAGTTCTTCTTTAGAAAGTGGTCCTTCATTTTGTAAAATTTCACGCAAAACATCCTTAACCACACCAGCGGTATAGCCCCACTCTGTTAATGCGTAAAGACCTCGTCCAACAAGAACAAATCGAGCATCTTTGATAAGTTCATTATGAGTAGTGGCAGTGTGTGCTTTATGTTTAAATAAATCACTAATAGAAGCTGAAACTTCCTTAAAATGCATTGGTGAGCCATTTCGTTTTACGGTCAGATAAGCATAATCCCGAATACCCTTTACCCGAACATTAGGACTATCAGCTGGACCCCAGTCACCTAATGGATTTTTACCGATTTGTTTTGATATCATTAACCAATGCTTGAGAGTTTCGTCATCGTACTTGTCAGCTATTTCAATTAATTCATTACGAAAACGGTTTAGTATTTCCTGCTCACTTACTAAATCATCGCGATTAAGAGTCTCATAAACATTCTTTAGGGCTTTTTCTACCACTTCAGCAATTTTCTTTTCAGTAAACCAACGTTGTCTATAGAGAGGATTTTCCTTACTTTTATAAAAAGCATCACCAACAACTAAGAGAAAATAAAGATGATTACGAGTGGTATTATCGGTTGTTAATGAATCAAGTAAAACATTTTCGGCAACAACACCACCACCGAGTTGTTTTATTAATTCATGCAATTCCGCAAATAAATCAGCATTTTCGGCATAGATGGCCGACTTTTTAATTGAGGATAGACCATAATTTTCAATTTGTCTAACTCTTTCACGAGTAATGCCATAATACTTTCCGATCGCCTCTAAAGTAGAGGTTTCATTATTTGCCCCCAGACCATAGCGTTTAGTCAAAATATCACGAGCGCGTTCTGGTAGAGCTGACAATAATTTTTTGGTAACTTGTTTGGGCTTAAATGAGATCATAATTATAGATGATTAAATTATTGTGAGCGATTTAAATCAATGCGTGACCGTATTTATATCATGTTAATGACTGTACGTCAATAAAGTTATTGTGCGCCTAATTGGTAATAAAATTTAAAATTCGGCCCGGAACATAGATAATTTTTTTAGGACCTGTTAACCCAAGATATTTTTTGACCACATTATTTTTTTTGGCTATTTCTGTTACTTCTTTTTCGTCGGCATTCGGTGAAACTGTAATACTGCCTCTTAGTTTGCCATTCACCTGCACACCAATTTCAATGATATCATCCACTGCAAGACTATCATCAAAACTAGGAAATGATTCCAAATGAATTGAATCTGAATGTCCAAGCTCGTGCCATAATTCTTCTGCAAGATGAGGCGCAAAAGGAGCTAGAATTTTTAGAAATTGTTCGTACATTTTATGGGAAAGGCCATTTTTTTCCGCTTTGTTTACAAATATCATCATAGCACTAACCGCCGTATTAAATTTAAAATTCTCTATATCTTCGGCAACTTTTTTTATTGTCTTATGTAATTGTCTATTTGTTGATTCCGTTCCCGTCTCAGTGTAATGTGTACTGAGTCCATTAACTCTTTCCAAAAATCGGCAAGCACCGGCCAAACCATCCTTTGACCATGCAATCGTGTTTTCAAATGGTCCCATAAACATTTCATAAACACGTAAACTATCAGCACCGACCAGGTCTACAATATCATCGGGATTGATGACGTTTCCCCACCGCTTACTCATCTTGCGACCATCTTCCGATAGAATAAAACCTAAAAATTCCAAGCGCTGAAATGGTTCAATAGTAGACACTACACCAATGTCATAAAGAAATTTGTGCCAAAAGCGCGCATAAATAAGGTGACGAACTGCATGGTCACCACCGACGTAGACATCAACTGGAGCCCAGTATTTCTCTCTTTCCGGGGAAACTAATTGCTCAGTATTTTTTGGATCCATATAACGCAGGTAATACCAAGATGAACCAGCCCATTGGGGCATAGTGTTAGTCTCGCGTTTGGCTTTTATTAAATCGTATCCTTCTCTCGCTTCGCTAGCTACTATAAAATCACCGGCTTCATTTACATAACCAGTCACATTTACCCAGTCAGTGATATTTGTTAAAGGCGACTGACCATCACCACTTGGTGCATATTGTTCTACCTCAGGCAGGGTAAGTGGTAACTGACTTTCTGCAAGTGGGTAAATTTTTCCATTTTCCGTATGCACCATCGGAATAGGTTCACCCCAATAACGTTGACGGCTAAAGACCCAATCTTTAATTTTGTAGATATTAGTCATCCTACCACTAACTCTCGCGACAATTTTTTGCTTTGCTTCCTCACAATCTAGACCAGTAAATTCGTTTGAACTTACCACAACACCCGCTTTATCTGTGTATGGAAGATTGTCATGAAATTCTGTAGCATCAGTCACATATAATCCAGTTACAACTTGTTTAATTTTGATGCTAAACTTTTTAGCAAATGCAAAATCGCGTTCATCGTGTGCCGGTACTGCCATAATGGCACCAGTTCCATAACTAGCCAAGACATAATCAGCAATATATACAGGAATTTCTTCGCCACTAGCTGGATTAGTGGCAGTTACACCTTCCAATTTTACGCCAGTTTTTTCTTTGGTGATATCTAGACGATCCTGTTCGGCTCTATTAGTAGCTAATTTAATATACTTTTGGACATCTTCTGAATTCAATAACTTTCCCTGCTTTTGAAAATCTTCCACAAGCGAATGTTCCGGAGCCAAGACCATATAGGTTGCGCCAAATAGCGTGTCTGGACGGGTGGTGAAGATAGTGACTTTATCACCAGTAGAAAGTTTAAAATCAATTTCGGCCCCTTCACTTCGTCCGATCCAATTTCGTTGCGCCTCCTTAATATGTTCTGGCCACTTCAAGGTATTTAAATCTTCTAACATTCTGTCAGCATATTCGCGAATTTTTAATACCCACTGTCGCATCGGTCTTTTTTCTACTACACTTCCACAACGTTCACAAGTACCATCACTTTCCAAATCTTCATTAGCCAAACCAGTCTGACAACCCGGACACCAGTTAATCGGTTCATAAGACTCATAAGCTAGACCTTTTTTGAAGAGTTGAATAAATATCCATTGTGTCCATTTGAAATAAGCAGGATCAGTAGTATTTATTTCTCTATCCCAATCATAATCACATCCTAGAACACTAAGTTGTTCCTTAAAATGAACAATGTTTTTTTCAACTGCTAAGCGTGGATGAACCTTGTTCTTAATAGCGTAATTTTCTGCCGGCAAACCAAAAGCATCCCATCCCATTGGATGGAGTACCTCATGTCCGGTCATGCGTTTAAAACGGGAATAGATGTCTGTGGCAATATATCCTTTCGGATGTCCGACATGAAGTCCTTCACCAGATGGATAAGGAAACATATCCAGAACAAATGTTTTTGGTTTGTCGGTTTCAGTAGATTGATATATTTTTTTACTAAACCATTCTTTTTGCCACTTTACCTCAATTTCATGGTGGTTGATTTTTTTATGCATGACCAAGGAATAATTACTAAATAAACACTTAAGTTATAGTATGCCATGAGTTTTTGAGGATGTAAAAACCCGCTTTTATTCTGACGTTTATTTCTTTATGTTTAAAAATTTATTTTTTGATAGCCCTTTCAAAACAGTATCTTCCATCTTTGTATTGCCAATTGCTCAAACCCTTAATTGGTCTAGTTAGATCAACCGGTTCTGGATAGATATTGTCAGCAACAATACTTGGCGCGGAAAAAGTGGCACAAAGCTTAAATCCTGATTCTGTTACTTCGTAAGTATATGGTTCGCGTCCTTCTGGTGCTGTCGGAACAGGAAATTCCGCGTATAAATCAACTAGCGTAGCTGGAAGTTTATTATTAAGGTCAAGCTCTGATTCAATTTTCCATTGAATTTGCTGTAAATCTTGGATTTGTTTCTCATCTAATTTTTGTGCCTGGACTGTAGCTGGAGTGGCAATATTATTAAAACCAAAACTAACAGCCAATAGTACCATAGTGATTGCCCCAACACCGTAGATGACGGATTTTTTTTCATTTTTTAACCAAAATCCTTGAACATCCAATATGTAATATTGAAAAGCAATGCCAGTCGTGAGTAAAACTGTCAAGGCCTTATAGATAAAACGCAATGTTATATCACCATTTAAAAAACTAACTATGACGGTGGCTAAATCACCCAAAAGTACACCACCACCAATAAGTAGTGAGACATAAATCAACCATCTAGTTAATGTTAAATAAGTGGCGTTTTTATTTTCACGACGAATAGAATTAACTAACCGAGTCAGGATCAAATAGGTTGGAAAAAATACTATTACCATCGCAATACCGAGACGAACATTGTAAGCAGCACTCTCTACTACCCAATAACCTTCACTGGGATTAGGAAGTAATAAATCAACAACTCCAAAAAGCAAAACAATCAGAAATGATAATGATAGATACAAACTAATAAGTGATCCTAGTTGTAGCACAAAGTGCTTAGCGGTGTTGTATTCCATACTTATATTATACTCTCACCACCATCAAAAGGAAACAAAAAGCACAATGACAGTCATCCGATGACCGTCATTGTGCTTTTTACCTGTTCATCAATCTGTTATTTTGTTATTTGCAATTACAATACCTAATAATGTACTATTAAACAATTATGAATCCAGAGGATTTGAAAAATGCCCCGAAGTTATTTGCCGAAAGTATAAATATTGCTTTTACACCGGAATTTTTTGTAATGGGAATAAGTTCTGGGAATCAAGGAACAATTTATTCTCTTACTCCCCAACATGCCAAACGTCTACATCAATATCTCACCCACCAAATTAGTGAATACGAAAAGGAACATCACGAAATAATTGCTGAATGGAAGCCAAATATTGTTAGCCCAGTTCAGCGTGCTAATCCACCCATGGAAGGAAGTTAATTTAACCAGGTAAAACCAACTTTTTTGTCCGAAACAGTTTGGTGTTTAGTTTTTTAAATTACTGAAATTATTCATCTATTATGAATCCTTTCATTAGATCATATCATAAACTCAATCACATCGCCGTCTTTAACAATATACTCCTTGCCTTCAGTCCTCATCTTTCCTTGCTCTTTGGCAATTACCTTTGATCCGGCCTTGACTAAATCAGCAAAAGTTATCACTTGCGCTCTAATATATTTTTTTTCAAAGTCAGTATGTATAGCTGCTGCTGCCCTAGGACCAGTACTGCCAATCGGTACAGTCCAAGCTCTGGTTTCTTTTTCACCAGTAGTAAAATATGACATCAATCCCAAACGGTCATAGCAAGCTCGAATCAGACTGCCTACGCCACTGTTTTGCGCTCCGTATTCACGCCGAAACTCATTTTTTTCGTCATCAGACAGGTCCTTGAGCTCGTGTTCCATACCAGCATCAACCACTACATACTCACTACCAGTTGAAGTAAAAAATTCTAGTAGGGACTGCCAGCGTTCATCGTTTTGTTCATCTAAATTAAAGGCGTCGGTTTTTTTATTACAAACATACAAAAACGGCTTCATCGTTAAAAGATGGATATTTTTAATTACTTTAGCTTCATTTTCATTTGTTTCTAACTGATTAGCTAATTGTCCAGCTTCTAGATGAGGCAGTAATCTCTTTAAAACATCATATTCAATCATCGCTTCTTTGTCACCTCGTTTGGCATCACGTTCAATATTATTAATTCGCTTGATCACTGTTTCAGCATCAGCCATGATCAGCTCAAGATTGATAACTTCAATATCATCAAGTGGATCAATGGCACCAGAAACATGATGAATATCATTATCTTCAAAAATGCGCACTACTTCGGCAATCATATCGGTCTCCCGAATATTGGCGAGAAATTTATTACCGAGACCTTCTCCAGCTGAAGCACCTTTCACCAAACCAGCAATATCCACAAATTCCACCACTGCCGGGATGATAGTATTTGTACCAGAAATATTAGCTAAAGTTGCTAATCTTCCGTCTGGCACTGCCACCACACCAACAGCAGGGTCAATAGTACAAAACGGATAATTCTCCATTGGAACAGAATTTTTTGTCAAAGCATTAAAAAGCGTTGATTTACCAACATTTGGCAAGCCGACAATTCCCACGCTCAAACTCATATTTCGTACTATAACACAAATTATTTTAATTGGGCATTTCTCTTAATCAAGTATCCGTTATTTTTCCTTTGATTCAGGTTAAATGAATATAATCATTCATTAGTGAGACCAAATACGAATCGCCATCAAGTTTACAATCCTTACTAAAAAATGTCTCTAAAAATCTTCCTAAAGCAGTTGGAAAAAATTATTTATAGGTTTTATGAGTTTTGATGCTGACTAGATTGTATTCATAACCTAAGTGGACTAGTCAACAAACGTGTTAAGCTTTAATTATATTAAACATGAATAGGTCAATTACTGTCTTAATCATTATTCTATTCGTATTTCTCATCGGCGTATTTTTTTTATTTGCAAAAAATGAATACCTTAATTTAACTGACGATGTTAATCAAAATAATAAATTTATTACCAATAATCCAGACTTAACTGACAAAAATAATCTTACATTAACATCAACTAGTAGCAATAAACTTCCTTATTTAAAAATTTATACTCCCGAACCACCAGCTTTACATACTTTTTTTGAGGTTAACAAAGGTTGCAAAATTATAATTGACGGAAGCTGTATTCATGCATATGCCAGCACAACAACAGCTAGTCCAATTAAAGCAAATTTGCGGATTGGAATGATCCTGCAAGTAAGTAATGAAGTCACCACTACAGATGGTTCCACTTGGTATAAAGTAGATTTTGCTGAACCAATACGATACCAAGAACGTATCACCTTACCTTGGTTTGTACCAGCAGAAGCCGGGAATATTTTTTCTGATATCGGTTTACTTTCCATAAGCACTTCTACTGCTATTACGACAAAACGAATCATTGTTGATCGCAGTGAACAAATGCTTTACGCTTTTATTGGCGATGAGTTATTTATGAAAAATCCAGTTTCTACTGGTCTTTTACTATCGCCCACACCGCGTGGTACCTTTACCATTTTCAAAAAAACTCCCACCCGTTACATGCAAGGTCCACTACCGGGTATCAGTAGTCAATATTATGATTTACCGGGTGTACCATGGAATCTCTATTTTACAGAACAAGGAGCCGTTATTCATGGTGCCTATTGGCATAATTCCTTTGGAAAAGTTTGGTCACATGGTTGTGTTAACCTACCACCCGAAATTGCTAAAAAACTATATCTTTTTGCAGATCTTGGGACCACCGTTATTATTCGTGATTGATATTAATTATCAAAATTTTTTGTCTAAAATTAATAATCAAATCCTTAAACACCTTCTACCTATAATTTATTTTTAATATCGCGATTAATCGCGATATTAAAGTGACTTTAATTTTGATGTCTTTCTCATTTGCCGTTTTATCATTTAGAAAAAACGAGTAGTAATTAAAATTATGTCTAATTAGATGATTTTTAGAAGTGGCGAATATTCACAAAATATAATTTCCGACTCTGGCTTCCCTAATTTTTCGGCAAAAACACGCTTGGCTTCTGCCCGATCACCAAGACGGTCAATTAACTTCGTTTCTAATGCTCTACTTCCTATCATAGTGGACCCATCAGCTAATGACAAAACCGCATCGGAAGTAAGGTGGCGATTCTGAGCCACAATTTCCACAAAAGAATCACGTACTGAGACTAAATCATTTTCAAATAATATTCTTTCTTCCTCGGTTAATGGTTTATTAGGATTACCGGCATCCTTATATTTTCCTGCTGAAAGTGAAACGAAAGTTAAACCATCTTTTTTATTTTTTTCTGTTTCGTCTAAATATGACATGGTTACACCGATACCTCCGATAACAGACATTTTTGAAGCGATAATTGTATTTGCTCCACTTGCTACCATATATCCACCCGAAGCTCCAATATCTCCAATCAAGGCGAGCGTTGGTAAAGTACTGTTTTTAATATCAGTGGCAATTGTTTCCGAAGCGACTGGAGTACCACCGGGAGAATTAATCTCAAACATAATACCTAAAATCCCTGATTCCTCCTCAGCTGTTTTTATAAAAGAACGAACAATGGTAGGAGTAACAAATAATTCTTCTGCTGTGGTAACGTTGGTAAAAGGAAGAATGGTTCCTTCAATCGGCATAACAGCAATATTACATTTGCCATCGCTAATCATACCTAGACTTGAATAACTAAAATTTACAATTACTACAATGATAACAATCGTTAAAACAACAGCAGTCATCTTAAGTAGTAGACTTAATACCTCACGTTTAAATGAAATGATTGGCATAGAGAATAGTGTATCAGAAAATTACTAATTTAAGTATCTAATTGTTAATTGTAAACCAATCGCAAAAATTACCCAAAATAAATAAGGTAAATTAATAAATGTTACCCAAGGCACATACGGATAAACAACAAATAATGACCAGACCAAAGTAAACAATATGAACAAAATATCCAGAGTAGCCAACTCATTATTTTGCAAACCAAATTGCAACGGAGTAAATAATAAATTAAATAACAAATTTAAGGCAAAAGGCAAGGCGATTAGATAAGGCAATTCACCCCTAAACACTTTTAAAAATACTGTTCCGAAAGAAACAAAAATAATAATGTAAAGCACACTCCAAACTGGACCAAAATCCATGCTGGTGGTGCCCAATCTGGTTTAGTTAGTTCCAAGTACCAAATTTTTTCGTTCATCTAAACATCTTAACATAAAAAATGAAGAAAATAAGTAAGCTAAAGGGGCGGAATTTTCCGCCCCTTCCCCATCTAAAAAATAGAACACTCTTGCCATATATTAGTCGCAAACAAGTTCGCGTTTATAGTTAATATGGGAGTAGAAACAATTGTACTTTCGTTTGTCCGGTACACCGAACGGTAACTGGTAGTATCGCCTCCCAGAAACATAATAGATTGGCCAGTGTCCAACTGGACCATAGGTAAAGTGACTATAATAGGTCACCGTGGTACCGGGATTGTCACTTCTGTAAAAATCTGGATTGGGTGTCACTTCAAGACACCCAGAAAGAAAAAACATAACGAAGAACATAGTTACAACCTTAATTTTCATCGCAACCTCCATTTATACGCCAAAAATATCTTTGGCGTTTCCAGTACTACAATGGAACAGAACTACAATAAAGTCAAGCTAAATTCCCTTCTTTCCGAGTTTATCAATCTCATGGAGCCATTTCATTCGACAAACATCGTCAACTCTATTGCATGGTCCATAAGCAGAAACGGCGGTCCTAATGCCAGCAAACTCCAAAATGCCATACTGAATTTCATTAGTAAAATCTCCGTAATTCCACCAAGTTATAAAAGGTGAGTGGGTACCAGACAAAATAATAACTCTAGCTGATTTACCCGTGAGATGCTTTTCCACTTTTCGGGTTTGTTTATTGAAATTAAAAGCAAAACCAGGTAACCAAAAACGGTCAAAAAGTCCTTTAAGAAGAGCCGGCATTGCACACCACCAATTGGGATAAACGATAACAATATGTTCTGTCTGCTTAAATTTTTCCTGTAAATCTAATAAATCCTGTTCAAGAATTTGAATTTCCTTGTAACCCTTATGTAAAATTGGATCAAAATTTAAATCGCCAATATTTACCCGCGTGACTTCATGACCAGCATCCTCGGCCGCCACTTGATAATGATCACAAACCACTCCACTAAATGACTCCTTATCAGGATGACCACATAGGACTAGAATTTTCTTTGACATAGTAATTAGTATATAGCAAAAAACGAACCTAGTGTTTCCACTCTGTTGATTACTGGCTTCATAAAAATCTATTGTCTAATGCTACCGTTGGGATTAAATTTCCCCTGTGTACCCATTTGCATCTTCATCATTTTCTCTTTCATCTCTGGTGTCATTGTTGCTAAAATCTCTTTCTGATATTTTGGTAAAATCTTCATCGCTGCCGTCATTTGATTATTTCCATTTACTTTTAGCTCGGCCTGCATTTCTTTAGCAATTTTCTCAAAGGTGGTGGGATCCTTTTCTAGCATAGCCATAATCATTTCTTTTTGATCGGCAGGAACATTCTTCATCTGTGATTGAATCACTTTTTTAATCGCAAAATTTTTTATTTTTCCAAACATATAACCAAGATTTTAGCACGAAATAAAATTAGTTGCTGATATTTTTAGAGTAGACAAATGACCTTTTTAGTGTTATTATACTATACATAATTATTTTTTATGTCATATACCATTGATTTTATCATCCAGTTAATTCTAGACAGTTTAAAATTACGATATCAAAGAAAATCAGTCTTAATATTGTACGCTGTCATATTTATAGTGGCTTTTTATTTTGTTTTCTTTAATAAATCAGTTGCTCCAGTGATAAGTGAAGATACTAATGTCAGTATGGTCACAATGAAACCCATCCGCGATTTAACCGCCACCGCTTCTTTTAAGGCTGTTGGCACAGTTGAGGCAATTTCCGAAGCTAAACTGCAAACTGAAGCGGGTGGAAGAGTAACAGCAGTTAATACTACTTTGGGTGCCAGAGTGAAAGCTGGTGCAATTATTGCTAGAATTGAAAATGCCTCAGAAAGTGCTAATTTGCTTCAAGCGGAAGGTGCTTATGATGCTGCCAAAGCTGGAGTAGCCCAAAGTAACGTTGGTATTGAACAGGCAAATAATGTTCTTTTGACTGCAAAAAACCAAGCCCTTAGTTCTGTTCGGTTAGCATATTCAACCAGCAATGACATTTTTTATAATAAAATAAAAAATGTCATTAATGATAATTATATTTCATCGCCCGCCGTAATATTTTCTGAAAGTAAACTCCCCTTTCTAAAATCAGAGAAAAAGAAAATGGAAATTGTCCTCACTAAATGGCAAGATTCAGTTAGCAAAATGACAGTAGACGATGATTTAACACTAGCTCTTTTGGATGCTCAAAATAATGTTAAACGAGTTATAAACATTACTGATATTCTGATAAATGTTCTTAGCGATAGTTATTTAGAAAGAATAGTAGCCGACCAGACAGTAAAAACTCAAATTTCTATTCTCACCAATACTAGATCCAGTCTAAGTGCCTCTCTTGCCACACTTGAAGTGGCAGAAGTTGGTCTGAGTAATGCTCAGAATACCCTAAAGCAAGCCAAGATATCTGGATCTAGCATCAGTGATGAAGAATCCTTGGCAAACGCCCAAATAAAAATTGCTCTTGGTTCCTTGCGCTCCGCCCAAGCTAATTATGAAAAGACTTTAATTAGAACTCCCATAAGCGGTGTCGTTAATGCTCTTTATCTAAAAACTGGTGATTATGTCAATCCTGGACAAATGGCTGCTGTGATTGCCAATAATCATGGTTTAGAAATTATTACGTCAATTTCCACCGACGATAGCAACAAATTAAAAATTGGTGACAAAGTAATGATTGACGGTAACGCTACTGGTACCATTAGCGAAATCGGTGGTGCGGTTGATCCTACGATTGGTAAAGTTGCTCTTAAAATTACTCTACCTAATAATAGTCCCTTGCAAAATGGGACAACTGTTTTAATTGAATTTGCCTTAGACAATAAAACAACTAATTTCAAGATTTCCGTACCTCTCTCAGCGGTGAAATTAACCGGGATTGGTCCGGTTTTATTTACTACTGCTTCCAGTACATTAGTAGCTTTGCCAGTTGTTTTAGGTAAGGTAGAAGGTGAAAATGTTCTTATTAGTGAAGGAGCGGATTTAGATACCATAATAGTGACTGATGCTCGGGGATTGAATGACGGTCAAATAGTTAGGGTAACCACAAAATAATATGCACTTCCTTTGGTTATTTTTTCTTAGAAAAAGACAATTTAGTATTTTACTGATTATTGTTTTAGTCGCTTTTGGCATTTATTCCTTAGTAATTATTCCTAAAGAATCTGCTCCGGAAGTCATCATTCCAATTGGAATAGTAACTACCATTTATCCCGGTGTCTCAGCTTCTGAAATTGAGGAATTGGTAACTAATAAACTAGAGAATGAAATAGAAAATATTGATAATTTAGATAAACTTACCTCTGCCTCCAAGGATGGTGTTTCTAGTATTACCGCTGAATTTAGTGCCAATGCCAATATAGATAAATCAATTCAAAATCTTAAAGAAGCAGTAGACCGAATAAAAAATACCCTTCCCCAGGACGTCAAAGATCCCATAGTCACTGAAGTGAACTTTGCTGATCAACCAGTTTTAATAATTGCTATATCAGCTAATTTAACTCCGATTGCTTTTACCGAATTAAGCGAAAAATTAAAAACTGAGTTACTAGGAGTTAGCGGTGTTTCTAATGTTGTGGTATCCGGTATCAGAAATAGGATAGTGGAAGTGTTGGTAAATGATGAATCACTGCATTTGTATAATCTTGGTATAAATGATGTCACTAATGCCCTTTCACAAAGTAATGCCTCAATGCCAGTTGGAACCATTTCTACAGCCGGAATTGAATATGCCATTCGGTTTGAAGGTGAAACTTCAAACAATCAAGATATTGAAGCTTTACCAATTGGGAATAAAAACGGGACCTTAATATATCTTCGCGATGTTGCTACCATAAATTATGCGGTGGACAAACAGTCCAGTATCTCCCGTGTTTCAGTAAGCAATCGGCCTTCGGAAACAGCCCTGACCTTATCCATTTATAAAAAGTCGGGTCTTAATGTGACTACCGTAACCGACGGAATCCTGGCCAAATTAGACACTCTTAAAACAACTGGTGGCCTACTAAGTGATTCACAGTTATTGACCGTTTTTGATTTAGGAAAACAAGTTCGAAAAGATTTAAATGAATTGGTAAGAGTAGGATTTGAAACAGTCTTTCTAGTGGTGCTTTGTTTAATTCTGACAATTGGCTGGCGCGAGTCATTAGTGGCGGCTCTGTCTATTCCATTATCATTTGTGATTGCTTTTATTGGTTTAGATTTATCTGGTAATACCATTAACTTTATTTCCCTTTTTTCTTTAATACTGGCAGTCGGCATTTTAGTTGACTCAGGAATAGTGGTAACTGAGGCCATTCATACTAGAGTAAGAAAATTTGGAAATGTAAACATAGCCGCGACCGAAGCTATTAAAGAATACGCTTGGCCATTGATTGCAGGGACAATGACTTCAATTGCTGTTTTTGCACCTCTTTTCTTTCTTTCTGGTGTAGTCGGAAAATTCATTGCTTCTATTCCCTTTACAATTATCTTTGTTTTACTAGCTTCAATTTTTGTAGCCCTGGGAATGGTGCCTCTCATTGCAGTCTATTTAACCAGTAATTCACACTCTAATCGTTTTGAAAAAAAACAAGAAGAATATACTTTAAGAATACAAAATTGGTACCGAAGCAAGTTAGTATCATTCCTCCAAAAACGCCACCAGCAAAATATTCTCATTTATGGTCTGGCTTTAGCATTACTCTTGTCGTTTTTATTACCAGTTACTGGTTTATTAAAAGTTATTTTCTTCCCACCCGATGAAGCTGATTATGTTTACATTGAAATTGAAACCAAGCAAGGTAATCCTATTTCCCAAACTGATTTGGCAGTTAGAGCTGTGGAAGAAATCCTCTACGAAAAGGATTACCTTGAATCTTTTACAACTACTGTCGGATCAGGTTCGTTCTTTACTGGCAGTACTGAAAGTGGCAATAAATTTGCTAACATTACTGTTAATTTAAAACCCACCCGAAAACTATCTAGTGCTGAAATAGCCAGTGAATTGAGATCGGATTTCAGTAAAATAAAAGACACTACAATTTCTATTACCGAACAACAAAATGGTCCACCAACTGGCGCACCAGTCTTTATAAAATTTCAGGGTGATAATTTAGGATCCTTACTATTAGCTTCTGATCGGGCAGAAAAACTTTTACACTCCATAAAAGACACTCGTGATATTACCTCTAGCACCAAAAGTAACGCTACTGAATTCGTCTTAACAGTTGATAAAGCCAAGGCTAGCGCCTTAGGTGTATCGCCACTGGCTATCGGTGTATTATTACGTTCAGCGGTTTTTGGAATCAATGCCACCACTGTAAATCGTAACGGAAAAGATATTGACGTGATAGTTAAATTACAACTTGATAAAACTAGTAAAGATTATTCCGCCAATCCAGAAATAACATTAGAAGACCTAAGAAACCTTGAAGTATTAAGTTTAAATGGTAACCGTGTCCCTCTTAGTAGTGTTATTAGTGAATCATTAGCTCCAGCTAATGCCACCATCAATCATGAAGACAAGACACGTTTGGTGACAGTATCATCTTATACCGAAGGAAAAACTGTGGCCGGTGATATTGTAAGTGAATTTAAAAGACGTCAGGCGGAATTAGAATTGCCTAATGATATTACTATTAGTTATGGCGGAGAAACAGAAAATGTTAACCAATCATTTACTGAAATGTTTTTAGCTTTAGTGGTTGGGCTACTACTGATGTTAGGAATTTTAGTTCTATCATTTAATTCCATTCGCTATTCCTTATATTTATTACTCGCCGTACCCTACTCATTGATTGGAGTCTTCTTTGGTTTAACCATCACCGGACTTGCCTTATCGTTCACCTCGCTTCTAGGAGTAATTGCTCTCTCCGGAGTAATAATTAATCATGCCATCATATTGCTGGACTCACTAATTAATAAAAAGGCATCAGAAAATAATTCGGTCCCGCTCATTGATCAAGTAGCCGATGCCGCTGTTTCCCGTTTAAGACCAATTATTTTAACCACCATCACCACAGTAGTTGGTATGATACCGTTATCACGCATTTCTGGTTTTTGGAGTCCATTGGCGTACGCGATTATGTTCGGTTTAAGTTTTGCCATGATTCTTACCTTAGTGCTTGTTCCGACCCTCTTTTATCGAGCTGAAAAAAGGAAAATGGAAAAAAATAAAGTTCAAAATAAATCACTGTTTTAGCTTTGTCGGAAGAGTTAAAAGATATTATATTTACTACCCTTTCAATTTAATTCTTGCTATGATGATATTTATGAAAAAATATCAACACTTGTTTTTTGATATGGATATGACAATCACCCCTTCTCGTCAGCCAATTTTACCTGAAATGTACGAATTATTGATGTCCCTACCGCAAGATTTGGTTATCGTTTCGGGGAGTGAACTTGAGCAGATTGGTTTTCAGACCAATAACCTACCAGCTTACTATCTTGGGGCAAATGGTAATCATGCTCTTGATGTTGAAAAACATCAACTTTGGGTAAACCCACCTCTTTCAAAAAAACAAAAACAAGAAATCCATGCTCATATTCAGAAAATAATTTCTCTGCTTGACCATGACCTAAATGAAGAATGGGAACCAATTAGTGATCGTGGAGCGCAAATCACCTTCAGCCCACTAGGGAATAAGGCTCCAGTGGAGTTAAAAAAGGTCTATGATCCCGATCATCAGAAAAGACTTTCCTGGTTGAAATCAGTACCATTTGTATCTGAGGAATTAATTATAAAAATTGGTGGTTCTACCAGTATGGATTATCTGCACAAAAACGGACACAAGGGAGCAAATGTTAAAAAACTGATTGAATATCTAAATTGGAATAAAAATGAATGTGTTTATTTTGGCGATGGTCTTTATCCGGGTGGTAATGATGAAGCGGTAATTGGTATTATTGATACAATATTCGTGCGTGATCATCTTGATACCTATGAAAAACTAAAAGCTTTATCCGTTAAAAATTTCTCAAATTTATAAAGTTAGTCACCCTCGCAAATAATTTTTATTTGTAATGCGTTATAATTAAACTCAGATTAGAAATTATAAATTCACCATTTAAATTTTAAATATGGATATCGGATTATTGTTAGTGCTAGTACATTTGGCAGGTACCATTTTAGGGGTCGGTGGTGCCACCCTGATTGAGGTTCACTTAAACCAAGCCTTAAAGGATTCATTGGTGTCCAAAGACGAAAGTGCTATTTTAGCCCTAGATTACAAAATAGTCCGCGTGGGACTAGTCTTGGCAGTCCTGTCTGGTTTTGGTTTCTTACTAAATTTTAAACTAGAAGGTGAAGTAGAAAATTTATATAGTCCTGTTTTATGGGCAAAGCTAGTAATTGTTATTATCATTGCCTTAAATACTTTACTACTTCAAGCGCGAAAAATTGGGCTTTATTGGGGAGCAGCTTTTTCCTTTGTTTCCTGGTGGGCAGCAGCCATTCTAGGAATGTTAATGTCAGATAATGTCACTGTCGGTGCCTGGGTAGGTGAAGGATTTTTACCAATTTTTAGTTCAATTGTAATAATCTACTTGCTAGCCGTGGCTATTGGTAGTGTTATTCTACACTTAATACGAACTAAAGTAACTAAAAAAATAATATGAGTACCTTATTCTTAGTACTATTAATCACCCATGTTATTTTTGGCATGATTGGATTGATGTCTTCTTTTATAACTTCATTTTTATTGATAAAAATGAAGGCAACCAGAACAAAATTATTAAGCTATTCGTTTTTGGCTTTCTTCTCGTATCTTGTTTCTTGGCTCGCGGGTGGTTGGTATTATTGGAAATACTACGGCTCAGTGGTAAAACCAATTATCGTTAAAGGTGAATATATTTGGGCTCATCAAGTTTTTATGGAAACAAAAGAACATGTTTTTTTGTTTTTACCATTTGCCACTCTTACCCTCGCTGTAATAATTTTATTTAAGTACACCGAACTAAAAAATGACTCTTCATTCAAGAATCATGTCTTAATTTTTTCCTTAGTAATCACTTTAATTGCCCTATTTATTACCATTTCAGGTATTTTAGTAAGTGGTGGCGCACAATAAAATTTACATTATGAATAAACATTATTTTACTCGCAGTATTATCATCGGTGCCATAATGGCCATTGTCTTTGTAGTTGTCATCACTATTACTGGTGAGCTTTACAAAATCACTGGCGCTGATGGCAAAATGGTTAGTCCAATCAAAGATTTATTAAAATCATTACATGGTCATCATTGGGTGGGTAAAGGTATTTGGGCAGTGGGACTTTTTTCTGTCACCACCATAGCTACATTTTTAGTTAATTATAAAAATCAAGATGAGAGATCACTTAACCCTCTGATTGCTCTTCTCACTATGACTCTTTTTGTCGGCGTAGCTTCTCTGTTAGGATTTTATGTCTACGAATACTTAATATAGCTTCGCAATAGAATTCAATAATTTGATTCTCACTTTAAAAATCTATGACCTAGATTAATCTATTTATCAAATCCTCACACAAAGCGCCACTGGCGCTTTGCCTTGGGTCCACTTTATAAAATCAAAAACCGCGCATAGCGCAGTTAAGATTTTAAGAAGTGGACCCAAGAGGATTCGGTCACTCTCGTGGATATTTTACTTCGCCTTCAGCTCGTAAACTGTCTCACTCGCTCGACCCCGGTCACTTCGGCCCAGTGGGGCCCC
>Ga0210020_1001604_pt1 | contig 19185 bp, 16 predicted proteins | sample CryGeymeta201514_FD_183980 | JGI IMG/M metagenome (GOLD analysis project Ga0210020, IMG submission 183980) | Groundwater microbial communities from Crystal Geyser aquifers in Utah, USA - Crystal Geyser metaG 2015-14 (SPAdes) (version 2) | ecosystem: Environmental > Aquatic > Deep subsurface >... | reverse complement strand
CAAACATCAACCGCACACTGCGGAGGAGCCGCCTATAATCGCGCGATCCACCGGAGCACACCATGACCAACACTTCCCGCAACGACCCGGCCCGCCAGATTCGTGCGCCGCGCGGCACCGCGCTGAGCTGCAAAAGCTGGCTGACCGAAGCCGCCTACCGCATGATCCAGAACAATCTCGATCCGGACGTGGCGGAAAATCCGGCCGAGCTGGTGGTGTACGGCGGCATCGGCCGCGCCGCGCGCGACTGGGCGTGCTACGACGCCATCCTCGCGAGCTTGCGCGAACTCGAAGACGACCAGACCCTGCTGGTGCAGTCCGGCAAACCGGTCGGCGTGTTCCGCACCCACGCCGATGCGCCGCGCGTATTGATCGCCAATTCCAACCTGGTGCCGCACTGGGCCACCTGGGAACACTTCAACGAACTCGATCGCAAGGGCCTGATGATGTACGGCCAGATGACCGCCGGCTCATGGATCTACATCGGCTCGCAGGGCATCGTGCAGGGCACCTACGAGACGTTCGTGGAGATGGGCCGGCAGCACTATGCCGGCAACCTCACCGGCAAGTGGATACTCACCGCCGGGCTCGGCGGCATGGGCGGAGCGCAGCCGCTGGCGGCCAGCCTCGCCGGGGCGTGCAGCCTCAATATCGAATGCCAGCAGAGCCGCATCGACATGCGCCTGCGCACCCGCTACGTCGACGAGCAGGCCAGCGATCTCGACGACGCACTCGCCCGCATCGCCCGCTACGCCGCCGCCGGCGAAGCGCGTTCCATCGCGCTGCTCGGCAACGCCGCCGAAGTGTTGCCGGAACTGGTGCGCCGCGGCGTGCGCCCGGACGCGGTGACCGACCAGACCTCGGCGCACGATCCGGTGCACGGCTATCTGCCGATCGGCTGGTCGCTGGAGCAGTGGCTCGCCGAACAAAGCGCCAATCCCGAGCGCGTGCGCGATGCTGCCAAGCAATCGATGCGCGTCCACGTCGAGGCGATGCTCGCATTCCACAGCATGGGCGTGCCGACGTTCGATTACGGCAACAACATCCGGCAGATGGCGTTCGATGTCGGCTGCCACAACGCCTTCTACTTCCCCGGCTTCGTGCCCGCCTACGTGCGGCCGCTGTTCTGTCGCGGCGTCGGCCCGTTCCGCTGGGTCGCGCTGAGCGGCGATCCCGAGGACATCGCCAGGACCGACGCCAAGGTCAAGGAGTTGATTCCCGACAACCCGGCATTGCACCGCTGGCTCGACATGGCGGGCCAGCGCATCGCGTTTCAGGGTTTGCCGGCGCGCATCTGCTGGGTCGGCCTCGGCGACCGCCATCGCCTTGGGCTTGCGTTCAACGCCATGGTGCGCAGCGGCGAGTTGAAAGCGCCGATCGTGATCGGCCGCGATCATCTGGATTCGGGTTCCGTCGCCAGCCCCAACCGCGAAACCGAAGCCATGCGCGACGGTTCCGACGCGGTGTCCGACTGGCCGCTGCTCAACGCGATGCTCAATGTCGCTAGCGGTGCCACCTGGGTCAGCTTCCACCACGGCGGCGGCGTTGGCATGGGCTACAGCCAGCATGCCGGCGTGGTGATCGTCTGCGATGGCAGCGCCGCCGCCGACGCCCGCCTCGCCCGCGTGCTCTGGAACGACCCCGGCACCGGCGTCATGCGCCATGCCGATGCCGGCTACGACATCGCCATCGACTGTGCGCGGGAGAAGGGGTTGCGGTTGCCGATGGTGTGACCGCCTCCCGGCCGGTTGCTTGCCGTTGCCGGACTGTCGGCGTATATTTTCTCAGAGTAAAACATTTATAGGCGTATCCCATGGCGCTTGTGGCAACTCTGCGCCGTACCGGCGGCTCGATCACGCTGTCCATCCCCAAGGCGGTGACTCAGGCGCTGTCGCTGGATGCCGGCTCGGTGGTGGAACTCGAAGTGCGGGGGCGCACGCTGTCGGTGACCCCGGCGCGCAAGTCGCTGGCCGATCGCTTGGCAGCCAGCCCGAAGTCGCCGACGCAATGGCCGCGCGATGCCTCGCTGAAGGAGACGCCGGCCGGGCGTGAGTCGCTGTGAGTCGTGGTATCCCGGCGCGGGGCGACATCCTCGCCATGAGTCTGGATCCTACTCAGGGCCACGAGATCCGTGGCACCCGCCCGGTGTTGGTGCTGTCGGCCGATGCGTTCAACCGCGTATCCGGCCTGCTGCTGGTGGCACCGATCAGCCAAGGTGGCACCGCATCGCGCGAGACCGGCTTCAGCGTGACCCTGATGGGCGCCGGCAGCAAAACCCAAGGCATCGTGTTGTGCGACCAGACCCGCACCGTGGATGCGCGTGCGCGAACCTTCAAACGCATCGAGCGCGCACCGGCCAGCGTGGTCAACGAGGCACTGGATGCCGTGCGCGCGATTCTGGAATGAGCGCGCAGCACGAAGCAATCCAGTGATGTTGGCGGGCGGCCACATCGCTGCGCGAACCGATGTGTCGTGCAGCGCCCGGGCAGGGATCGCCACGGGTCTTTGGCCGTCGCGATGACGGCGTGGAGTGGCGTCGCATTCGGTATCGGCAAATTGCCGCTGACCAACATCATCAGCAAAGCGACACGGGTGCGCTGGTTGATCTTGCGTTGCGACTTTGTTGGCGCCATATTTGGCTCAAAATATGGATCCAAATATGCAAGTCATCCTGTCCGACGTCAGCGTCAGCGTGAGCGAACTCAAGCGCAATCCCAGTGCGGTCATCGCCGCCGCCGAAGGCGCGCCGGTGGCGGTGCTGGTACACAACAAGCCCAGCGCTTACCTGGTACCGGCCGCCACGTTCCAGCGCATGCTGGAGCATCTGGACGACCTGGAACTGGCGGAGCTGGTGCGCAACCGCACCAAGGAACGGCGGGGGAAGGTTGCGCTTGATGCGCTATGAGCTCGCGTTCGTCGAATCGGCGTTGAAGGAGTGGAAGAAACTCGCAGCGCCGATCCGCGAACAGTTCAAGGCCAGGCTGCGCGAGCGGTTGGCGAGCCCGCATGTGCCGTCCGCACGCCTGCAAGGCATGCCGAATTGCTACAAGATCAAATTGCGCGCAGTCGGCTACCGATTGGTGTATCAGGTCGATGACGGGGTGTATGCAAGGGCCGAAAAACGCTTGTAATTGGGCTGAACATTGCCGCCAACTGCGCCCGCGAGCAAGGCTTGCAGTTGCCGATGGGGTGATCGCGCAAACTGGCGTGTCGCATGGCGCCGGCGCATGGATCGCCACCGGCCTTTGGCCCACGCGATGACACCACTGCCGTCATTGCGAGCGCGCAGCGCGAAGCAATCCAGTGACGTTGTTACCGCATCGGCAGTGGATAACTCGCCACGCTGACGTTTCCGTCATTGTCCACCGCCTGCACGGCGAAGAAATAGTTGTCCTTGGACTTGCCCTTGACGCGGTATTCGCTGACGTTGCCGGCCCACTCGCTGTGTTGCCAGACCGGGCTGGTGGTGTCGCGCCAGACGATGCGGTAACCGGCGAGGTCGGGTTCGTGGTTGGCGTCCCACAGCAGTTGCGTGTCGTTCTCCAGTTGCGCGGTGCGTACCCGCACGTTGGCCGGTGCCGCGGGTGCCAGCGCCAACGCCGCCAACGCCGCCGCGTTGACGCGCGTTACCTGTGCGCTGTACTCGGGATCGACGAACTCGGGCAGGTCGCCGAACGGCACGCCGTTTTCGCTGCGCAGGTCCTGGTGCTGATGGCGGAAGTCTTCGTTCGGTTCGGTGAAACGCAGTGCCGCGTAGCCGCGCTCCAGAAACGGGATATGGTCGCCGCCGCGCAGGTAGCGGTCGCGGCGTTGGATGATGTTGACGGTAAAGCCGGGCACATAGCGTTCGCCGATTTCCTTGACGTGGCGCGCGAGCTGCCGCGATGGCGAGTCGCTTTCGCCACCGGTGGCGAGCAGGGTGCGCAGTGGGTCGGTCATTTCCTTCAGCGCCGGGATGCCTTCGGCGAACAGGCGCACCTGGCGGTTGTCGATGCGCCCGTCCTCGGCGCGTGAGCTGCCGATGATGTCGTTGGTGAACATGCCGGCGATGTCGAGGTTCTTTTCGCGTGCCTGCTGCGCGAAGTGGGTGGCGCCGAACAGGCCCTGTTCCTCGGCCGCCACCGCCATGAACACCAGGGTTGCGTCGAAGTGGTGCTGCGCCATCACGCAGGCCAGTTCCATCACCGCGGCAGTACCGGAGGCGTCGTCGTTGGCGCCGGGCGCGGCCGAGCTGGCGTCCATCACGTCGCTGACCCGCGAATCGTAGTGGCCGCTGACCACATACATCCGCTGCGGCGACTGCGTGCCTTTCAGCGTGGCGACCACGTTGACGATCTCGGTGTCGCGGTTCAGGCGGCCACCGGCCGGTTGCACGTAGCTGTCGAAGCGCACCTCCAGCCTGCCAGCGCCGCAACGCTCCAGTTCCGCCTTGATCCAGCGCCGCGCGGCGCCGATGCCGGTGCTGTCGGAGGTAGTGTCGGACAGCGTATGGCGGGTGTGGAAGCTCACTAGCTTGCGGATATGGGCGTCGATGCGGGCGGCGGAAATGTCGGCGACGATCTGCGCAATCTGCGGCTGGTTGCTGGCGATCGGTGCGGCGCGTGCCGCGTCGGCTGCAACAGCGGTGTTGGCCGCAAGCAGACCAGTGGCAATGGCGGTAGCGGCGGCTGCGGACAGGAATAGACGCATGGTGTTGGCCCTCGTTGACGATCAAGGCGAGAGGTTAACGTGAAACAACGCACAGCGTTGCCTTGGCGCCGTCCCCCGCTTGCGGGGAGGACAGGGAGATCGGTCCTGGCGAATGGCCGTCTGAACGTTGGCGCAATCGCCGGGTCACGGCGTGGGTAGAAAGTCCTGCACATCCAGCAAACGGATGTCAGCGCGCTGGCGCAGTTGCTCGTGCAACCAGTATTTGTGCCCGGCACCGAACATGATCAGGATACGCTCGCCGGGATGAGCGCGGATCGCAGCGTCGATCAACCGGTAGTGCGCGACGTTGATATTCGTCCAGCCACCGGCGCCGATCACATCGTTGAGGTATTCGTCGTACGGCGTCAGCGCGATTTTCGTCATCTGGTCGTAGTCGTCGGAATGGATCACCCGCGGGTCGTCGGAGTCGGTCAGGTGGCTTGCATCCTGCGCTTCGGCCGCCTTGACTGCGGCCTGATAGGCCGCGTTGCGTTCGGCGAAGGCCGGGTCATGTTCGAACATGTGGATACGCGCTTCGCGCAGGTCGCTCATTTCCTGCGTCCACGCCGCGCCCGCTTCGACCGCAAAGCCCAGCCGCACTTTCAGCGGCAGCAGCACGTCGGTGTATTCGGGAAAGCGCAGCACGCGGGAATCCTCGATCACGCCGCGTTCGGCGTAATCGCGCCATATCCGTTGCCAGCGATCCGGGGAGATCTCGGCGATCACCACATCGGGCCGATAGCGAGTGATGGCGTCGCGTACGGCATCCAGGCCCCACGCCGCGCTGCTGCGATGCGCGCCGTGGATCATGCCGAGCACCGCGACTTCGGTGATCGCATTGGATGCGGCGGCGTCGGGCGCCAGCTCGCGCCACACGCGCGGAATCGCGATGATGTCGAGCGTGTGCGAACCCTCGCACGATACCCACAGGGTTTCGCCAGAGGGATCCACCGCCATCACGATCGGTATTTCGCCGGTGGGAATGCGTGCGATCACGCGCCGCTCTGGCAGCGCAATCACCGATATGTCGTGGCTGGCGGTGTTGTTGACGAAGGCAAGGCGGCCGTTCGGCGCCAGCACCAGCGAGAACGGCGATTGCCCGATGCCATCCGCGAGCGACCCCACCACCTGCTTCGATGCGGTGTTGATGAAAGCGATGCGATCCTCGCCGCGCACCGCCACCGCGTATTCGCTATCGCCCGGCAGCACCGTGCCGCCGCTGGGTTTGCCGCCGACTTTGATCGCGCCGCGCGGTGTGCCGTTCCACAGGTCGAACACGCTGACCGAGCCGTCGTCGTAATTGGGCACGAAGGCGAGCCGGCCATCGGACGTGGCTGCTGGCGGGAACGGCCGTGCGCCGGTAGTGAACGACGCAATCGGCGCGAGGGTGTCGCGCGCAAAGCGCAGCAGCGTGTTGCTGCGCTCCACCGAAGCCAGCAGCGAGCCATCGGGCAGCGGGTCGCTGAACAATGACGTGCCGATGCCGCTGGGCAGCGTCGCCAGCCGCGCCGCCTCGTTCCAGCGTCGATGCTCGATGGCATTGGAACCGAAACGGGTGACTAGAAGATCGTCGGTTGCCAGTGCATGCACGCCGAGCGGGGCATCGGCGACCGCCATCGTGCCGGCCGGTGTCAGCGTGGCCACATCCACCCGCGCGATGCGGTCATCACCGGCAATCGCGACATAGGCCCAACGGCCGTCCGGTGAGAACGCAATCTGGTGCGGATTTTTGCCAAGCGTGAGGCGCCGCAGCCGGCGAAAGCCGTTGCTGGCGCCGGGCTTGGCCGGTTCCTCGCGATATTGCGCCGCCGCTGCGCGCAGGTTGTCGGTGAAGGTCGCCTCGTATTGCGGGAACTGGCGGAAATCCTTGAACGCATCAAGTGCAGCGGGTACGGTCGCCGACATTACTGCCTGATCCACGGCAGCGCGTGCGCTGTCGTGCACGGCGCGCACGTAATCACGAAAACGCGCCAAGCCCGCCTTGTCGCTCAGCTCGAAGTGGCCGGGGATCACGTGCTTGATCGGCAATTGCAGCAGGCGATCCAGTTCGCCCAGCAAGCCGGCAACCCGGCCTTGCTGCATGTCCGGGCTGGAGCGGTTGAGGAACAGATCGCCGGTAACCAGCACCCGCTCGCGCGGTGAGTACAGCAGCAGATCGCCGTCGGTATGCGCGATGCCCGGCGCCGACACCTGCACCACATGGCCGCCGAGATCGAATTCGCGGCGCTCATCGATCAGTGTGTCCGGCAGCCGAATCGCGCAGCCGTTCAGGGCATCGCGCTCGGCGCGGTCACTGGCGTTCTGCGCCAAGCCGCGGCTGATCGCCGCCAGATTCTCCGCGAGTGCGCGCCGTGTCGCCGCTGTCGCCACCAGCGCGACGCCGGGAACGTCAAGGCAGGTAATTCCCAGCGCATGGTCGGGATGCCAATGGCTCAGCACCACGGTGCGGATTGGCCGGTCGGTAATGGCGCGGGCGCCAGCGAGAAAACGCTGCGCCAGCGCTGGCGTCAACCCCGGATCGACCACCAGTGCTTCCTTGCTGCCAATGAACAGTGCACCGTTGGCCGAGCGCTCGTCGGTCGCCACGAATGCCCAGATGTGTTCGCTGACGCGCTGGAATCCCGCCGCTGCCGATGGCGTTGCGTAGGCGGCGCAGGACAGCGATGCCAGCGCGCAGCCGGTCAGTGCGAGCAGCCGGTGCAGATGCCAGCGCGCCGAGCGCGTGGGGGCTGACGGATCCTGATGCGGATTCATGGGCGATCGCGTCCTTCATGCGATTGGTGAACGCCGATGGTAACCCGCATTTTGCACGGCAATTCGCAAAGAGCGAGCGAAGCCTTCGGCACGTGCTGTGACGCATTCGTCGCCGCCATCTCGGCTCGGGTCGATGCCTTTGGTACACGATAGCAACGGCCATCGCAGAAACCGCCATTGGCAGCGGCTGGCAAGCAGCCTATGCTTGCCGTTCCTTGACAGTCCCCCACGGAGCAACCCCATGATCGGTTACACCACCATTGGCACCAATGACCTGCCGCGCGCAGCCAAGTTTTACGATGCTCTGCTGGCGGAATTGGGCGGCAAGCGGGTCCTGGAGTTCGAGCGCGGCATCCTGTGGGGCAACAGCGCCAACGGCGCGAGCCTGGGTGTGCTCAAACCCTTTGATGGGCAGGCCGCGGAGCCGGGTAACGGGCCGATGGTGGCGCTCGCTGCGGACAGTCGCGAGAAAGTCGATCAAGTGTATAAACGTGCGTTGGAGCTGGGCGCCACCGATGAAGGCCCGGCCGGGCCGCGCGGCGACAATTTCTACGGCGGTTATTTCCGCGATCTGGATGGCAACAAACTTGCCGTTTTCATCATGGGTTGAGCCTTCAGGTGTCGGCTTTGGGTTGATGGGTTTCGCTGCGCTCTACCCATCCTGCGCCCGCACAAGGTCGGCGCAGCGGCGCAGCACGCCGGGTAAAGTGCTGCGAAACGCATCGCCACCTCGCCGGCGGAACCTGAGCGCGGCGACGTGGTCGAACGTCGTGGCCCGACGCCCTTCATGCGACCGATACGCCCGTTCGCGCATCCTGCTCCTCAGGCTGGAGCCGCGCCGCGCGCGGCGTGGGTGAAACGCCGAACATGCCCCGTCGTTCATTGCGCGCATGGTGAAGCCATTCAGTGAATGGCTTCACCAACAAGCACCAGATTGCCGGGTTGCTGCGCGCCTCGCAATGGCTGCTTGATCGGAGCATCCTTGCCGGCGCCACCCATTCTTTGAGGAGAGCAAGTCGCCGTGCCCATACCACTGAATCCTGCCGTGTTTGCGCGTAGCGCGTTGCGTTTCTTGCTGGTTGCCGGGCTGCTTTCGCTCGCCGCGTGCCGGGGTGGCAGCGACGATGGCAAGGGCAAGGCCAACGCGCCGGTGCAGGTCGTCAGCATGGCATTGGAACGCAAGCCGTGGCGCGATGGCATCGAGGCGCTGGGTACGGCGCGCGCCAACGAATCGGTGGTGATTGCCGCCAAGGTCAATGAGGCGGTCAAGCGGGTCAACTTCGATAGCGGGGACTATGTCGAAGCCGGCGCGGTGCTGGTGGATTTGTCGGGCCGGGTAGAGCTGGCCGAACTGGAAGAAGCGCGGGCGCAGTTTCGTGAAGCGCAGCAGCAACTCGAACGCAATCAGCAACTGGCGGCGCGGCAACTGATTCCGGCCAGCCAGCTCGATGCGCAGCGCGCAACCCGCGACGCGACGCGTGCTCGCATGGACGCGATCCGCGCGCGTTTGGCCGATCGCGTGATCACCGCGCCGTTCGATGGCGTGCTCGGTTTGCGCCAGGTCAGCCCGGGTACTTTGTTGCGCCCCGGCGACCCGATCGCCACGCTCGATGATGTGTCGCTGATCAAGCTCGATTTCACCGTGCCCGAATCGTTTCTCGCGGTGCTCAAGGACGGCTTGCAGGTGCAGGCGCGCAGCGCGGCCTGGCCGGGGCAGGATTTTGTCGGCGTGGTGCGCAGCGTCGATTCGCGGGTAGACCCAGTCACCCGTGCGGTCACCGTGCGCGCCGAAATCCCGAATCTTGAGCGCATGCTGCGGCCCGGCATGCTGATGACGGTGCTGGTGCAACAGGAACCGCGCCAAGCGCTGGTGTTGCCCGAACTGGCACTGATCCAGATCGGCAGGCAGGCTTTCGTGTTCCGCGTGCGCGACGATGCCAGCGTGGAACAGGTGCCGGTGAGGGTGGGCGCGCGGCGCCGCGGTGATGTCGAAATCGTCGCTGGTTTGGCCGAAGGCGATCGCGTGGTGGTCGAGGGTACCGTCAAGCTGCGCCCCGGCGCGCACGTGGTAGAACACGCAGCGGTGCCGCAAACGCTGCCCGCGGCTGCGCAAAGCCCGGAGGGGTAAGCCATGTACGTATCGGACATCACTATTCGTCGGCCGGTGCTGGCCACCGTGATGAGCCTGCTGCTGGTGGTGCTCGGCGCGCTGTCCTACAGCAAGCTGGCATTGCGTGAATTGCCCGATATCGACCCGCCGGTGGTGTCGGTGGAAACCAATTACCCCGGTGCGTCGGCGGCGGTAGTGGAAACCCGCATCACCCAGATTCTGGAAGACTCGGTCAGCGGCATCGAAGGCGTCGATACCCTGCAATCGTCCAGCCGCAACGGCCGCGCCGCCATCACCATCGAGTTCAAGCTCAGTCGCGATATCGAAAGCGCTGCCAACGATGTGCGCGATGCCATCTCGCGGGTGGTGGACCGCCTGCCCGAAGAAGCCGATCCACCGGAAGTCGCCAAGGTCTCGGCCGACGCCGATGTGATCTTGTGGTTGAACCTCAACTCGAATCGGCTCGACCCGCTGTCATTGAACGACTACGCCGAGCGCTACATCGTCGATCGGCTGTCGGCGATCGAGGGCGTGGCGCGGGTGCGTATCGGCGGCGAGCAGCGCTACGCCATGCGCATCTGGCTCGATCGCAAGGCGCTCGCTGCACGCAATCTGGCAGTGTCCGATGTCGAGGCGGCGCTGCGCCGCGAGAACGTCGAGTTGCCGGCGGGCCGTTTGGAGTCGGCAACCCGCGATTTCACCCTGCGCATCGAGCGTGGTTACGCCAGTGCCGAGCAGTTTCAGCGCATGGCGCTGGTCAAGGGCGCCGATGGTTACGTGGTGCGCCTCGGCGATGTCGCCAAGGTTGAAATCGATGCCGAGGATCGGCGCGCGTGGTATCGCGGCAATGGCGAGCCGCAGGTCGGGCTCGGCATCATCAAAACTTCCACTGCCAACAGCCTGGAGGTGGCGCGCACGGTGGCCGACGAAGCCAAGCGCATTTCCGCGACGCTGCCCGATGGCATGCGCCTGGTGGTGGCCTACGATGCCACCGTGTTCATCGATGCCGCTGTCGAGCGCGTGTTTGCCACCTTGTTCGAGGCGGTGGCGCTGGTGCTGGTGGTGATCTGGCTGTTCCTTGGCAGTGCCCGCGCAGCATTGATTCCGGCGGTGACGGTGCCGGTGTGCCTGATCGCGTCATTCATGGCGCTGTACGCCTTTGGCTTCTCGATCAACCTGCTCACCCTGTTGGCGCTGGTGCTGGCGATTGGTCTGGTGGTGGACGACGCCATCGTGGTGCTGGAGAACGTACAACGCCGCGTTGATCTGGGCGAACCACCGGAAGTGGCAGCCGAGCGCGGCACGCGGCAGGTGACGTTTGCAGTGATCGCGACCACCGCCGTATTGATCGCGGTGTTTTTGCCGGTGGCGTTCATGGAAGGCAATAACGGCCGCCTGTTCCGTGAGCTGGCGGTGGCGCTGGCTGGCGCTATCGCCATCTCCGCGTTTGTTGCCTTGAGCCTGACCCCGATGATGTGCGCACGCCTGGTGCGTGCGCAGCGCAAACCATCGGGTTTGAACGCGCTGGTGGATCGCTGCCTGCGGGCGGTGGAACGCGGCTATCGCAGCAGTTTGCGGCGCAGCGTCGGTCGCCCGTGGCTGTTCACTGCGGTGATGCTGGTGGCGGTGGCGATCAGTGGCCTGTTATTTGTCAACGTGCCGCGCGAACTGGCGCCGCCGGAAGATCGCGGCGCATTTTTCACCCTGATCCAGGGGCCGGAAGGCGCCGGCTTTGATTACACCGTCAGCCAGGTGCGTGAAATCGAGCGTCGCTTGCTGACCCATGCCGGCGACGACGGCCCGATCGACCGCGTGATAACTCGCGTGCCGGGCGGTTTTGGTTCCAGCGAAGAAATGCACACCGGGCAAGCCATCGTGCTGCTCAAACCGTGGGCACAGCGCGACATTTCCACCGCGCAACTGGCTGAACAGGTGCGCACGGAGCTGGCCGATATCCCCGGTGTGCGGGCGATGCCGACGGTACGCTCGGGATTGGTGCGCAGCGGCGGGCAGCCGTTGCAGGTGGTGCTGGGCGGGCCAGACTACGACGAGCTGGCGCAGTGGCGTGATCGCCTGCTGGCGCGCATGGACGAAAATCCGGGGTTGTTCGCCGCCGACTCTGATTACAAGGAAACCCGGCCGCAGTTGCGCGTTACCGTGGATCGCGAACGCGCCGCCGATGTTGGCGTGTCGGTGGCCGATATCGGCCGCACCCTGGAAACGATGATGGGCTCGCGCCAGGTCACCACCTTCGTCAGCGACGGCGAGGAATACGACGTGATCGCGCAGGCGCAGGAAGCCGACCGCGCCACGCCATCGGACCTCAACAATCTTTACGTGCGCTCGCGCAGCGGCCAGTTGATTCCGTTGGCCAGCGTGGTGACGCTGTCAGAGCTGGCCGAACCGGGCACGCTCAATCGCTTCAACCGCTTGCGTGCGATTACGCTATCGGCCGGGGTTGCGCCGGGTTATACCCTGGGCGAAGCATTGGCCTGGGTGCGGCAGGTCGCACGTGACGAATTGCCGCAAACCGCCGCGCTCGATTACAAGGGCGAATCGCGTGAGTACCAACAGGCCGGCAGCGCGGTGGTGTTCACGTTCGCGATGGCGCTGCTGGTGGTGTACCTGGTGCTGGCGGCGCAGTTCGAGAGTTTCATCCATCCATTGGTGATCATGCTCACCGTGCCACTGGCGGTGCTGGGTGCGTTGCTCGGGCTGGCGCTGACCGGCTCTACCCTCAATCTGTTCAGCCAGATCGGTATCGTGATGCTGGTCGGGTTGGCCGCCAAGAACGGCATCCTGATCGTCGAGTTCGCCAATCAACGCCGCGATGCCGGCCGCAACGTGCTCGATGCCGTGCTGGAAGCCGCACAAACCCGTTTGCGACCGATCCTGATGACGTCGGTGGCAACCATTGTCGGCGCGCTGCCGTTGCTGGTGGCCGGTGGCCCCGGTTCGGCCAGCCGCAGCGCGATCGGCGTGGTGGTGGTGTTCGGGGTGGCGTTGTCCACGTTGCTGTCGCTGTACGTGGTGCCGGCGTTCTATGCCCTGCTGGCGCCGTATACTCGCTCTCCTGAAGCACTGGCCCAGCGCATTGACGAACTGGCGACACGAACCAAGGATGTCGATCACCATGCGCCCGCCTGATTCAAAATCAGACCGTCCAAAATCAGACCGTCCAAAATCCGACCGTCCAAAATCCGATTGTTCCCGTCCCCGCCGCCGCGAGCGTGACAACCCCGACCGGCCGCAGAACGCACTGCCGGCGCCGGAGTTGCGCGCCAGTGAGGATCGCTATTACGGTTTGAATGCCTGCCTTGCAGTGTTTGCCCAGCGGCCGCAGGCGCTGCGCAAGGTCTGGCTGCTGGAGTCGCGCATCGCGGTGCTCAAGCCGGTATTGGCGTTTTGCGTTGCCAACAAGCTCGGCTATCGTGTAGTCGAAGATGCCGACTTGGGCCGCCTTACCGGCAGCCAGCATCACGAGGGGGTGTGTTTTGCGCTCAGTCAGCGCCCACCGTTGACGCTCGATGCCTGGTTGGCACAGCAGCCGGAGCAAGGCGCGCAACAGGCACTGTGGCTCGATGGCGTCGCCAACCCGCACAACATCGGCGCAATCGTGCGCTCGGCCGCGCATTTCTCTGTCGCTGGCGCGTTGCTGTGCGGCGATGCTGGCCTCGCGGCCGGTGGCGCCGCGGCGCGGGTCGCGGAGGGTGGTGCCGAAGCGGTGCCGCTGCTGCGCATTGCTGCCCGCGAACAGGCGATGGCCAAGCTCAGCAACGCCGGCTGGCAGCCGGTGGTATCGGTGGTGCGCGGCGGGCGGTCGTTATTCGCCACCGCATTGCCACCGCGCATGCTGCTGGTGATCGGCGCCGAAGACAGCGGTGTCGGCGCGCACTGGCTGACGCCATCGACGCCGCGCATCAGCATCCCCGGCAGCGGCCGCGTCGAAAGCCTGAACGTGGCATCGGCGACGGCGGTGTTTTTGGCGCAGTGGTGGCAACAGCACCGGTGAACGTATTGAAACCTGCTGCGCAGGCTGCGCCTTCCCTTCGCCGCTGCGCGGCTCGCTCGGTCGGGTCGCTCGCGACGGCTTCAATACGCTCCCGCCGTTGATGCGCGTCGGCGCGCATTCATGCCGCACGCGTTAACCTTGGAGCGCGCTGAATGACTTTTCCCGTCGTCATTGCGAGCGCAGCGAAGCAATCCAGTGCTTTGACATGCCAGTCACTCTGGATTGCCGCGTCGTTTTGCTCCTCTCCATGAACCTCTCGATCGGAACTGTGTGTTGCGCCGAGGCGCGTGCATTGGATCGAAGCAAAAGCGTTCACCGGCCTGCGGCCGGCGAGGCCCTTTTCAGGGCGGAGAGGGCGCAAAACGCCTCGCGCCGGGTCGCACGCCGGCTCGGCTGCTTCGCAGCAGCGGCCGCTACTCGGCCTACGCCTTCGCTACGCTCGGTCGGCGTCATGCCTCACCGCCGCCATCGTTACGCATCCTGCGCCACGATGTCGGCCCACGGCGCCCGTCCTTGGGCGCCGGCTCAGCGGGGCGAGGCAATGCCTCGCCTGATCCGCTTCGCCCCTGCGCTTCTCGCCGAATGCGGGCCGGCACCAACTCGCTCATCCTTGTGTTCGGTTGCTGCGCGCCGCCGCTCGCTTCGCTCGCTTCGCCTTCACTTCGCCGCTACGCGGCTCGCTCGGTCAAACAAGGGTGCCTTGCTCCCGCATTCGGCTGCGCTGCTCGGCGTGCTCTACGGCGCGTTGTCGCACTCGGCCCGCGCATCCCGGCGCTACAGCTCCGCTTTTCCGTTTCATCCCACCGACATGTCGCAATGTGCCGTGGTAGCCCGGGTAGCAGCCCAGCGGGCCGCAACCCGGGGCACCGCGTAGCGGTGGAACCGACATCCACAGCTGAATGTTCTTGGCGCTCACCTTTGCGTTTTTTGCGTCCTTTGCGGATCAAAAGCTTTACGCTTCGCCCGTTGGGTTCATGGTTCGTGTGCAGTTCCAGACACCGGAACAGGCGGCTCGCAATGACGATATGTTCGGAGTTTCCCTGGCCAATCGCTTCTCACGCGCCCTACGGAGTATCGCCGATGCGTGTCATCGTGTTCGTGTTGTTCTGCCTTGTGGCGGTTTCCGGTGTTGCCGCGCCGTCCACCTATCGCATCGATTATCAGGTGGCATTCGAGCCCGCGCAGAAGGCAGCGCGGGTCAGCATCGCATACAAGCCGGGCACGGCGCGGGTGAGCTCGCTACGCTTTCGCATGAGCGAGAAACGCTACAGCGCGATCGAAGGCGATGGCAAGATCGTGCGCGAGGGCGACATGCTGACCTGGACGCCGCCGCGCGCGGGTGGCCGCCTGCATTACCGTTACGCCATCGATCACCGGCGCGGCGGCGGTGGCTATGATGCGCGGATCACACCGACCTTCGCGATCGTGCGTGGCGATGATCTGGTGCCGCCGGTCACGGTGCGGGCGACGCGCGGCGCGCTATCGCAAGCACGGCTGCGCGCCGTGCTGCCCGCTGGCTGGAGTGGGTTCGAGACGGCATGGCATCCATTGCCGGAAGTGACCGCTTTCGCGGTCGATAACCCGGATCGCGATTTTGATCGCCCTACCGGCTGGGTCATGGCCGGCGATCTGGGTGTGCGCCGCGATCTGATCGAGGTGGAGGCCGGCGGTTGCATCGATTGCGGCCACCGCACCTGCGGCAAAGGCTGTGTCGCCTTGTCGGTGGCGGCACCCAAGGGCGATGCGGTGCGGCGCAACGATATCCTCGGCATTGCACACGCCGTGGTGCCAATGATGTACGACGCATTTGGGCCATTGCCGCAGAAAATACTGATCGTCAGTGCCGGTGACCCGATGTGGCGCGGGGGCCTGTCCGGGCCGCGTTCACTATTCCTGCATTCGGATCGGCCACTGATCAGCGAGAATGGCAGCAGCACACTGATTCACGAGATGGTGCATGTCGCCACTCGCCTGCGTGCGGTATCTGGTGATGACTGGATCGTCGAGGGCATTGCCGAGTACTACTCGATGGTCCTGCTCAATCGTGCCGGCTTGCTCAGCGACGCGCGGCTGGCGCGCGGCATCGCCTGGATGCGGAGGCATGGCAAGGGCGTCAAACGGCTGCACACGGACCGCTCGAGCGGTCCGCGTACGGCTCGCGCGGTGGCGTTGCTGGCCGACCTCGACGGCGAATTGCGCGCACGTACGCGCGGCAAACGCAGCCTGGACGACGTGGTGACAGCGCTGCGCGAACGGCGCGAGGTGTCGCTGCTGGATCTGCGCGGAATCAGCACCGCTTTGCTCGCCGCGCCAGCCAAGACCTTGACGACGCCGTTGCTCGACTGACGTGGAGCAACGCTCGCCGCCGCGGTTCGCGGTACCCTCGGGGAAAGGCCAGAAAGCACCACCATGAGCAAACGCACGCATTTGCACCCTTCCGACTTGCAGGGCCTTGGTCGCCTGTCGATCGAAGCGGTTACCCAGGTGACGCACCTGGTTGAATCGCTGCACCACACCATCACGCAAACGCCAGCGCCGCTGGGTGCTGCGCGGCCCGGTGCCACCGCTGGCATCACCGGGTTGGTCTATCGCAGCATCCGCGGCGTCACCGCGCTGGTCGGCGGCACGCTGGAGATGGCGCTGGCGCGCCTGCAACCGCTGTTGCGTGCGGACGCTCCGGCGCTGCCGTCGGCCGAGCGCGAGGCGGTGTTGGCAGCACTGAACGGCGTGCTGGGTGACCACCTGGCGGCCAGCGGCAATCCGTTGGCGATTACCATGCGCCTGCGTTGCGACGGGCTGGTGCTGCAACCCGCGGCGGTGGCCGACGCGGGCAGCAAAATCGCGGTGCTGGTGCACGGACTGTGCATGAATGATCGGCAATGGGGGCGATTGCGCGGCGCGTCAGATGCGGTACGCGCTGTCGATGGCAAGCGCTTGCAACCATCACAATCGGTTCGCGCAGCAGGGTGCGAGCGATCATCCGATGCCGCAGCGGCCCTACTGAGCGAGTTGGGTTACCGCGTGCTGCATCTGCATTACAACAGTGGCTGCCACATCTCGCACAATGGCCGCGAGTTCGCCGACACCTTGCAAATGCTGCTGGCGCAATGGCCGCAGCCAGTGCACGAGATCGTGCTGATTGGCCACAGCATGGGTGGGCTGGTGGCGCGCAGCGCCTGCCATTACGCTGCCGTCGCGGGCCACGAGTGGCTGGCGAAATTGCGCGCGATGGTGTTTCTCGGCAGCCCGCACCACGGCGCCGCGCTGGAACGCGGTGGCAACGGGCTCGACGTGGTGCTCGGCGCCAGCCCCTACACCGCCCCGCTTGCGCGTCTGGGCAAGTTGCGCAGCGCCGGCATCACCGACTTGCGCTACGGCAATGTGCGCGACGAAGACTGGCTCGGCCAGAATCGCTTCGCGCGCACTGGCGACCGACGGCAACCGCTGGCATTGCCGCCGCACGTGCGGTGTTTCGCCGTCGCTGCCAGCACCGGCAAGCAGTCGGGCGATCTCAGCGACCGCGTGCTGGGCGATGGTCTGGTTTCAGTTGACAGTGCACTCGGTCGTCATTGCGATCCGGCCAGAGCGTTGGCGATTCCCGAATCCCGACAGTGGATTGGTTACGGCATCAATCACTTGCAACTGCTTCACCAACCGGCGGTGTACGCGCAGCTGCGGCGATGGTTGGAGGATTGACGGCGACACTGCATACCCGCACGAGCCACTGCGTCACTCCGCCGCGCTCTTGGGCTCGGCAGTTGCCAGCAGTTCCGCCACCGGAGCGTTGTGGCGACCGGACAGCCACGGCTGCACGAACACCGCGAGCAGGATGATGGCGACGCCGAGGTAAAACGCCGGTGCCAGATCGCGTTGTTCGCCGAGTAACACGACGGCCAACACGATGGCGTACACCGGCTCCAGATTGACCGCCAGTTGCGCGCTGTAAGCGCTCAGATGGCGCAGTGCCACCAGCGACAGCGCGAAAGGCAGCAAGGTGCAGACCAGCGCCAGCACCAGCAGCAACAGTGCATCGTGCTGCGAGGGGAGGGAGGTGATGCCGACACCGCCCAGCACCGGCGCCAGCAGCGACAGAAACAGCATGCCGGCACCGAGTTCGAGGCAGGTCACGGTGAGCGGATCGGCGCGATCGACCAGACGTTTGTTGAACGCGCCGAACACCGCCACCAGCAGTGCCGACAGCGTGCCCACGGCAAAGCCGGCCAGCATGCCGCTGGGTACGCCACCCACCACCAGTGCCACGCCTGGCACCACCGCCGCACCCAACCATAGTTCACGCGGCACAAAAGCGCGGCCGGTGATGCGCGGCTCCAGTATCGCCACGAATACCGGCGCCAACGCGATGCAACTCACCGCCACCGACGCATTTGCCAGTTTGATCGCGCCGTAAAACGTGAGCCAGTGCAACGACACCAGCACGCCGATGCCGGCATACGCAAGCAACAGCCGTGGTGGCAATGTGCGCAGGCCACGCCATACCCGTGGCAGCAGCAGCAACGCCAGCGTCACCAGACCCATCCGCCACCACACCAGCGCCAGCGCCGGCAGCGTGATGAGCTTGCCGAGGATCGCGGTAAAGCCCCACAGCAGCACGCAAAAATGGATTTGCCACAGGGCTTTGCGGGTGCTTGGCATGGCGACGATGGGCGAGGGTTGGAGCGCGAAGTTTACGCGCAACGGCGTTGCGGGGTTGATGGGTAGCAGGTAGCCAAACCCCTCGTCGCTGGCGCACAAGGCACCGACTTCGGCCCGTCGCGACACCGGGCGATGGCTTGCGATGGTCGGTGGCGTACCATGTGCCCCCTACCTCCGCCTGCAATGGAGCTACACCGCATGAGCTTTTCGATCTACGCCGCATCGGTCCCCGTGTTTCAGCAAATGCTCGGCAGCCTCAGGGACATCCTCGCCAAGGCCGATGCGCACGCGGCTGCAAAGAAAATCGAGCCGCAGGCACTGCTCGGCGCGCGGCTGGCGCCGGACATGTTCCCGCTGACCCGGCAGGTGCAGATCGCCTGCGATTTCGCCAAGGGCGTGTGCGGCCGCTTGGCGCAAGTTGAGCTACCGGTGCATGCGGACAACGAACAGAGCTTTGCCGAACTGCTGGCGCGCATCGATACGGTGCTCGCGTTCATCGGCGCGCTGCCGCAGGCCGCGTTTGCAGGTGCCGAGTCGCGCGAAATCGTGCTGCGCCCCGGCACGCCGAAGGAGCGTCGCTTCAGCGGCCAGGATTACCTGCTGCACTACGGCCTGCCGCAGTTCTTCTTCCACCACACCAGCAGCTACGCCTTGTTGCGTCACAACGGCATCGCGATCGGCAAGCTCGATTACATGGGTACGTTCTGAGCCAGCAGGATCCCCGCTCGGCTGCTCCCGGATTCGTGAAAGGTCACCGGGTTGCATGGGTCAGCACGTTGACGGCCAGCCCGTGTGCGGCCTGAGCCAGTCGATTGTCGTTGGTCCAAAGCGCATCGCAGCCATGATGCTGGGCGGCAGCAAGGTGCAGCGCATCGGGTGTTTTCAGCCCGAATCGCGCACCCAGTTGTGCGCCGTGCGTGAACACCTCAGCCGACATCGGCAGCTGGACGAATTGCGCCAGCCCCTC
>Ga0210020_1001603_pt1 | contig 19189 bp, 15 predicted proteins | sample CryGeymeta201514_FD_183980 | JGI IMG/M metagenome (GOLD analysis project Ga0210020, IMG submission 183980) | Groundwater microbial communities from Crystal Geyser aquifers in Utah, USA - Crystal Geyser metaG 2015-14 (SPAdes) (version 2) | ecosystem: Environmental > Aquatic > Deep subsurface >... | reverse complement strand
CGGGCATGGCATCGCCCTGGGCCCATGCCGGTTCCGGCGCCATGGACAGAGACAGGGTCGCAAGAATCATCAGAACAGCAATCATTTTTTTCATAGACTGACCTCCCTGATGTTTGGTTTAATGAATATCTTCTCAAAACTTACTATAGAATCAAAACAGAATCAAGATATTTGAAGTATCACCAAAAAATTCGGGGGAGGGCGATCCCTCATCGCCGAAAGACTCCTCCAAGATTGCTTGTCCGCGCGTAAAAGGCGTCCATTACTTGTCCAGAGGACTCCGCACGCCGAGAAGTTTCTGTATCGTTCGGAGTCATTGCAATATAATCACTGCGGGCGCAATAATTTACAGTCTATTCAATGGATTGTCAAAGCCTTCTTGAGAACATGTCCTTGACAACAAACTCGTAGGTATTATATACATGTAGCCGGACAAAAACATGAAAGAGAATGTTAGCCCCTGTAAGAAAGATATGAACTACAACCTGAATAACCTGCTTCAAAAAGCCACAGTTTGCTTAGCCGCATACCTCGAAAAGGTACTGCCATCGTTTTTTGATGACTGGTGGAAGCAAGCCGTCGTCAATAACCTATCGTTCCAGCAACAGCGGCGGATTGATCAACGCAACATCGATTCTCTCGCAGCATTGGACCTTGCCGCTCTGCTTCGAGTGCTCGACCAAAACTGGTATCAGATATCGACGAAGCTGGACCTGACCTCGGAATCTCGCCATTTTGTTAAGGAAATGCAGACAGTCCGTAATCGGTGGGCGCATGCTGGCACCGAGGAGTTTCCTGTCGAGGATGTATACCGTGACTTGGATACCCTACAGCGCTTTGCCTCAGTCATCAACGCTAAAGAGGAGTTGCTCCAAGAAATACGCGTCACGAAGAGATCCTTGCTTGCCAAGGAAATGCCGCTCTCAGCTCGTACCGAAAAAAATGAGCATGAACCGACACAGGAGCGAAAAGATCGTGCCACCGAGTTTGAGCCAGGACAAATTATCTTTCTCAAATCCAATCCCACCATCAAGGGTGCTGTTGTCGCGGTGTTGCCTGGCAAGCCGGAGAACCGCTTCAAGGTTTTCGTAGATGGCGAGACGCAGATATACTATGCATCTCAGTTACAGGCTGAAGATCGGCCGGGTAACGACTCCGAGTTTTTTCCTTGTGACCAATTTCACTCCTACCTTACTGCTCTGCAGATTCGCTATCCGGGACTGTCCACGCTCTACTCACTCAATGCCGCGCGCGTTGATTTCATTCCTTATCAATTCAGACCTGTGCTGAGATTCATCAGATCAGACCGTCCGAGATTGCTGATCGCCGACGGTGTGGGCGTGGGCAAGACTATCGAAGCAGGGCTGATTCTTCGTGAGCTGCAGGCAAGGCGCGACATCCGTTCCATTCTCATCATATGCCCACGCCCGCTGGTTACCGAGTGCAAATGGCAGAATGAGATGAAGCGATTTGAGGAGCGCTTTACTCATCTTGATGGAGGAACCTTACGGTACTGCATTAACGAGATGGATCTGGAGGGGGCCTGGCCCGAACAGCACCAAAGGGTGATTGTCCCCTATTCCTTGTTCGACGAGGTCCTCCTTTACGGCTCGGGGCCGGACGCCAAGCGAAAACGAAAAAAAGGACTTCTGGACCTGGACCCACCCCCGCGTTTTGATCTCGTCATCGTGGACGAGGCGCACCACATCCGAAATCAGGACACTTTCAGCCATAAGGCGGTGAGGTTCTTCTGTGACCACGCCGAAGCCGTTGTCTTTTTGACAGCGACACCGATCCAGCTTGGAAGTTATGACCTTTTTGTTCTTCTTAATACGCTGCGCCCCGATCTTATCATCGATCAGGAGAGCTTCGAGCACATGGCGGAGCCGAATCCGTTTATTAACCAAGCGGTATCCCTGGCGCGTGCACAAGAACCGGAATGGTCTGCTCGGGTTATTGAGGTTCTCGATCAGGCCGCAGCTACCTCATGGGGTCAGGCCATTCTTAGGCACAATCCTGAATTCATTCGGATACGTTCCCGGATCGGGGAGGGCACCGTCGGATTTGAAGATCGCGTCCAGCTCATTACCGACATCGAGGCCTTGCATACTTTTTCAGGAATAATCAACAGAACACGCCGCCGCGATATCGGGGACTTTACGATACGAAAACCGGAAACAGTGGTCGTAAAATTCACCCCGGCCCAGCAACATCTACATGACGAGCTGCTCCTCGTGCAGTCAGAGATACTCAGCAGGCTTCACGGGGATATCAATGTCAAGTTCATGATGACCACGATCAAACGTCAGGCGGCGAGTTGCCTTTACGGCCTTGCCCCTTTCCTCGATGATATCCTCAACCGGCACCTTGACGAATTATCATGGGAGGAAATCGACAACACTGAACCGGTCCCACAAGGCTACGCTGTTGGTTCCATCGAATCACAAATCCAAACCATCCTTGAAAAGGCTCGTATTCTCGACCCGGATGATCCGAAGCTTGAGGCTCTCCGCAACATCATCCGCGACAAGCAAAGCCTGCCAAACAACAAGGTGATGCTTTTCAGCAGCTTTCGGCACACCCTTCACTATCTTTACGAACATCTTAGGGCAGACGGTTTCCGCGTAAGGATGATTCATGGCGGGACGCCGGATGAAGAACGCGTCGAACTCCGGAAGCGCTTTGAGATGCAGAGAGACCTCGATGAGAGTCTCGACGTCCTGCTATTTTCTGAAATCGGTTGCGAAGGCTTGGATTACCAGTTTTGTGATTGTATTGTAAACTATGACCTGCCGTGGAACCCGATGCGCATTGAGCAGCGGATTGGCAGAATTGACCGCCATGGGCAGCAAAGCGAGAGCGTCGCCATATTTAACCTGATCACGCCGGGAACCGTTGATGCAGACATTTATGAACGCTGTCTGGTTCGCATAGGAGTGTTCAATAGCGCACTGGGCGGCGGCGAAGAGATACTCGGGGAAATTACCAGGGAAATCCGAAACATCGCTGAGAACTTCTCACTGAGTGAAGATGAGCGCAGGTCAAAGCTCCAGCAGTTGGCCGATAACAAGATTCGCTTGATACAGGAACAGGAAGAGCTCGAACAGCGTCAGTTGGAGCTCTTTGGCATCCGTTTGCCTCAAGACCAAATAAAGAAAGAGATCGAAGACGCATCGAGCTTCTGGTTATCTCCCGCTTCGATACGCAGGCTCATCACTTTCTATCTTCAGCAGACCTGTGGGAAAGAGCAGGAATTCATACTCGGGGAAAAACCCCTGAAAACACTCCGTCTTTCGCAAGAGGCACGAAGTGGTCTGTTGCGTGACTTTCAACAACTCCACCGGCAGAACACTTCCACGTATCGAGAATGGGAAAATTGGTTAAAGGGTAATGATCAACATCTGTCAATCACTTTTGAATCTGCATGCGCTTCACAATATCCTAAAACCACATTCATCATGCCGCTGCATCCTCTGGTCAAACAAGCGGCTATGTCTTTCGACAAGGGGAAACGCGTTGTAACGGCATTGAAGGTAACCAGCAACAAAGTTCCAACGGGCAGGTACGAATTCGCCATCTATCAATGGCAGTTCCACGGTATTCGGGAGGATTTAGTTTTACGCCCGGTCGCTTCGTCAGAGGACGTGACTGCACATCTTGCTGGTCTGCTTGAGAAAGCGGAGGAGGCCCTGACAGATGAACGCGGAGGTGCCGGCTCTCCTATGTGGGGCGATCTGGACGCTCAGCATTACAAACTGTGGTCCGAAGCCCGCGCCAAACATCGGCACCGGACTCAAGAATTGGCCGCGTATCGTAGGGAGAGCCTGGCAACGAGTCACCGAGCGCGGATCTCGCTATTGGACGAACAGCTCAAACAGGCGGGCAATGAGAAGATTCAAAAAATGCGCCAGTCCCAAATTGCAGCGGCCGAAGCCGATTACGCTCGGCGTATTCAGGATTTGGACATTGCCATGGAGAGGGCGGACGTCACCGCCGGGCCGGTGGCTTATGGGATTATCGAAGTACTGATAGGACCTTAGCAATGTTATTCAACATCCATCAATTATCTGAAAAGCGCAAAAAGTGGGTCGAAGCAAACCGAGAAAACGGGTTTGAAGAGGGCATTAAGCGTTTGCTGACGGACCTATACCCGGATAATGCGCACTTCATCTATGAGCTTCTCCAGAATGCTGGAGATGCAAAAGCAACAGAGGTTCGATTCATCCTGAAGGACGATGGCGTCGAGTTTGAACATAACGGGGATCGCCTGTTTTCCATTGAGGATGTAAAGGCCATTACAAGCATCGGAGTAAGCGCCAAACGGGACGACCCCACCAGCATTGGCAAGTTTGGCGTTGGATTCAAAGCCGTATTTGCCTACACCACAACGCCGAAAATCGAATCCGGCGAATACCATTTCCGCATCCGCGACCTGGTGGTGCCCGATACGGACGGGCTGGCCCCGTGCGCGCTTGGCGAAAAAGAAACCCGCATGATCTTTCCATTCGATAATCCCAGAAAGCCCCCTGAAAGGGCTCTCGCTGAGATAGAAAGAAATCTTCGGCAATTAAACGAAAGCTCGCTGCTCTTTCTCAGCAACATCCGTAAGATAGAATACCTTTTGCCCGATTCAACCTTGGGTTTTCTGGAGCGAACAGAAACAGATGGAAACCGAATTGAGATTTCTGTTCAGCATCCAGAAGATTCGACGCCTGCTTCAGCCGTTTTTCTCCGGTTTGAAAAAGAGGTTGATGTGAATGACGAAGACGGCAAACCCAAGTCTTGCCGAATTTCAGTTGCCTTTGGTATGGAGAAGATTGAGGGCCAAGACACGGAAAAGTCAGGCAAACAGGGAAAGCAACACTCCTCTGCTCAATGGAGAATCAGGCCGTTGGTTCCGGGCCAGGTCTCCATCTATTTCCCTGCCGATAAAGAAACATCCAATCTCCGATTTCACCTTCATGCACCTTTCGCCTCAACAGTTGCCCGTGATAGTGTTCGCGATTGTTCATCTAACAATGAATTGCGGGATCATCTGGCGAACTTGATTGCGGAATCAATGGCTACCATGCGCGACCACGAATTATTGACGGTGGGGTTTCTGGCGACGCTCCCTAATGACAAGGATAACCTGTCTTCATTCTATAAGCCAATCCTGGATAGCCTGATCGAGGCATTCCAGAGTGTAAAACTGACTCCGATGAAACAGGGAGGTCATGCCGCTGCAGATGGAATCTTCAGAGGTCCGGCGCAACTGTCCAATCTTATCAGCGACGACGATTTGGCAACGATTCTTGGCGAGGAGTACTCCCCGCCAATGTGGGTTGCAAATCCTCCACAAAGAAACCAGCGGGAAGACAATTTTTTATCCATGCTGAACATCTCTGAGTGGACGACAGAAGACCTTATGAGCGCACTGTCTGCCCAGTCTGAGCCGATAATGAGATGGCTGACAGAAAAAACAGACGAGTGGCACCAGCAATTGTATGCGTTGCTTGGAGATTTTTTATCAAGCGCCCCGTCATCTCCTTATCATGAAGCATGGAATCGCAAGGAAAAATTAGCAGGACTTCGCATCGTTCGCATAAGCGATGGCACATACAGCATCGGAAGCAAGTGCTACTTCCCGAGCGACGGAGTCGAACACGACGACTTGATGCCACGTGTCGGCAAGGGTGTTTATACATCCGGAAAGAGTGAACAGCAACAGAAAAAGGCAAAAGAATTTCTAGTGGCAGTCGGAGTCCGCGAAGTCGGTGAGACCGAGGAAGTTGAGGCGATTTTAAAGGATAGGTATTCCAAAGAAGCAGTTGACCGTAAATCCTTCAAGCCCGACATAAAGGATATCAAACGCTTTATCGCTTTGGTGGAAAGAGAACCATCACAGGTAAACCTGTTCTGTCATTCCTTCATTTTCAAGCTGACCGACGGGAAATGGGGGCCGCCGACAATTGTTTATCTTGATTCGCCTTTTATGGGAACCGGCTTGAGCGCATACTATGAAGCACTTGGTGATAGGTCTCAACGTTGGGCCTTATCCCAGGATTACAAAGAGTGCGGAATTAGTCCTGACAAAATTGGTGAGTTTGCCAAGAAACTTCATGCTATTTATAAATTGCCGATCAGTGAGGTATCTTGCCACCAAAACCCCAAATGGGATTATCTATCAAGTAAGCCAGGTGGTCATGGCAAGTCTTCGGATGTCGATTATGCTGTAGAGGGATTAGATAAATTGCTTGAAACTCCGAATATTGAATTGTCGCTCCTTGTTTGGCAGACAATGAATTCTTCAGATGAGAAATACCTTGAAGCAAAATACAAGAAAAGTGATGCGGGCGGTTTCAGGTATGCCCATTCCCAACTCGCGCATCTTCTGAGAAAAGCGGCGTGGGTTCCACAAGATGGGGACAAGTTCGTTCAGCCTTGTGATGCCTTTCGTGACCAACTACCCAAGGGATTTCCGTTTGATGCTGGGCAAAAGTGGCTCGAAGCAATCGAATTTGGCATAGCTGTTAAGAAACGGAGCGAAGAATATAGTGTTCGGAATCATCAAGCCAAACTAATGGGCTTCGCTTCCGCTGACGAAGCTGAGAGAATGGCAGAAGTCGCCAATCTTTGCAGACAACAAGGGAAATCCCCTCATGACTTGATTTTACAGTTAACTCCCAACAGGAACCAAATGAAGCCATCTTTCCCAAACAAGACGGTAACGAATCCGGAGCGTCGGCAGGAACGGCTTATAGAACAGCTCACCGATTCCCCTGAGAAGGAGTACGAGGAACGCGAAAGAAGCGTTCGGACTACCAGGGGATCGGTCGACCCGACACTATGGCTTAGGAACCAGTACACGAACGACGCCGGCCAGATGGTGTGTCAGATATGTAAGGAAGAGATGCCTTTCAGAAAGCGTGATGGCGAGTACTATTTCGAAGCAGTGGAGGCGCTTTCGAAGGACTATTTCACTAGGGAGCACGAGGCGCAATTTCTGGCCCTCTGTCCATTGTGCGCGGCCAAGTACAAGGAATTTGTGAAGAATGACGAAGGTGCCATGGAGATCTTTAAGAACACACTGGTGAATTCGAAGGAACCCGAAGTCTCTCTGCAACTCGGAGATCCTGAAAGCGTCCGGTTCGTCGAGAGACATTGGCGAGATATCAAGACGATAATAGATAACCAGTACCGAAAGTAGGAGAACATCAAAGGCACCCCTATTAATAATGCCGATTCGCGGCAGCACAGGAGAGAGTATAGAGGGTCTATTTTGGCATGCTTTGCCACTCGTTCAAAGAATATAGATGTTTGAGGTGAGCCCTGTGATAGTGCATCGTGTAAAGAAAACAATAATAGACCTATGCCATGCTCTCGTGAGCATGCATACTCTGTTGTGGGTACTGGTCGCTTTCCTTGTCGTTGACGCTATCGCACTGGTTTGGTTGGTGAGCAGAGAATTCGTATACGGCTCTCTTTCCAGTATAAACCTCTCTTGTTTCAGTAACTTGGTGATATTGGCCGGGGTTCTGGTTGCCCTTCTCACTCTGGTTTGGAATATTCTCAAGCAATATTCCGAAGGCCTGCTTAAAGAGAGCCAAGAATTCTTCGAGAAATCCTTTGATGTTCTGAACGTGCTCGATGAGAATCAACGACCTCGGAATGATCGCATCCGCTGGTTGACGTCGGCTAGATTGTTAAAAGTGGCTGAACAAATCGGCGCTAAGATTAAATTGAAAAGTCATAAGCTTCTCTATGAAGACATCAAGGATTTTTGGCGATCTAAGTTCTATGATCTGCTTGACCCAGACGGAAATGGATTTCCTGAAAACTATTTTGCTGAAAATCCAGGAGACTTTGATTGCTGGTCTTCTCGGGTCCGAGCCCCTCTATCTCTTTCATCGATAGCAGTACTGTATCGGTTTTGCATCTGGCCGGAAGGCCGTCGGGACCCAATCCATGACGAGCCAAAATTTTCAGAAGAGGAAATAGACCGGATGTGCAAATTCGGTCCGAAGGGTCTTGGACAGATCCTTCGTAAACACCGCGATTTGCAGCGAGATGAGCCCTAACCCATGGGATCGGTTCGGGTTTTATTTATGTATATCCAGCCAGAATCTACTATAAAATCAAAACAGAATCAAGATATTTGAAAATTTAACCGCCCGCCCCGTAAGAGACCAAAGGCCTTATGTGCTTCACACCGCCGGCTGCTGCTGGGTGATGCAGTGAATGGCCCCGAGTCCGTGGACCAGGTCCTCACAACGTATCCCCATAACCTTGCGGTCCGGGAACAGGGCCTGCAGAATATCCAACACCTGGGCATCGTTTGCATGTCCGAAGGTGGGGACCAGGACTTTCTTGTTTCCGATATAGAAATTTGCGTAGCTCGCCGGAAGCCTGCCCTCACCTCCTGAGACCAGACCAGGCATGGGCAATTTGATGACCTCTAATTGGTTCCCATCCTGGTCACTGGATGCGAGAAGCTGTTCATAATTTTCTTCAAGGATGGAAAAATTCTCATCACCCTGATCCTCTTCGTATGCGCAGACCACGGTGGTGGGATTGACAAACCGGGCGATGTCATCCACATGGCCGTCGGTATCATCGCCTTCGATCCCCTGTTTCAGCCAAAGGATCTTCCTCACTCCAAGAAAGTCCTTCAGGCGTTCTTCGATCTCATCGCGGGAAAGACCGGGATTCCGGTTCGGATTCAGCAGGCACTGCTCGGTGGTCAAGAGCGTCCCTCTCCCGTTCACGTCTATGGAGCCCCCTTCAAGGGCCATGCCCGGGGTAAAGCAGGGGATCTTCAATTCCCGATGAATCAGAGCGGGGATGCGGGTGTCCTTGATGAGGGCGTCATACTTTCCGCCCCAGGCATTGAAGACCCAGTGCACCATGGCGAGTTTGCTTTCCTCGGGCCGGATCACAAAGACAGGTCCGTAATCCCTGAACCAGACATCCACATGGTCATAGATATGGAAATGGATTCTCCGGAGGTCCACGTTTCCATTCCCGAGACTCTCCGCCACTCTTGCTCTCATGCGGCCATCGGTGACAGAGAGATGGACATCCTCGTTCCCATGAAGCGCCTGAATGATCTGAAGGTAAGTTTCTTCGACTTGAGGGATACGTTTCACAAAGGTGACCGGATCATGGGGCCATGCCAGCCAGACCGCCTCATGAGGCTCCCATTCCGCAGGCATGCGGTATCCCAGGTCGCGCGGGGTTTTATTGGAAGAATGCATTGCCATTATCGTTGGTTCTTCTCCCATTGAGTGGGCAAAAAGGGTCCGAGGATTCAAGGGGTCAAGGGTTCAAGTTAAATACTGAAACGCAAGCAAAATCTCCAGAGAAAAACACTGGAACCCTTGAACCCTGGAACCCTTGGCCCCTTATATTTTCACCCATTCTTTTGGAGATGATCCTTATCTTTTTACTATTACCGTGAGAGATCGCCGTACGTATTCGGCCTGCGGTTCTTCAGGAACCCCCACCCCTCACGTATCCTTTGATTCTGACTCAGATCCATCTCCACGACCAGGATCTCTTCTTTGTTGTCTCCGGCCTTTTGAAGCACCCTGCCGAAGGCATCGCACACAAAAGAGCCTCCGAAGAATTGCAGCCTCCCTTCCTTGCCCACACGGTTCACGGCCGCTACATGCACCCCGTTGGCAATGGCATGCCCGCGCTGGACCGTTTCCCATGCATCCTGCCAGTCCTCCTGGTCCCCGGGGTGATCCTTGACCCTGCCGATGGCCGTGGGGTAAAAGAGGATCTCTGCGCCTTGAAGTGTGCAGATCCTCGCCGCCTCCGGAAACCACTGGTCATAACAGATCAGGACGGAAAATGTTGCGTAACGGGTCCGGTAGACGCGGTATCCCAAGTCACCGGCTTCAAAAAAGTCCTGCTCATAAAAGAAAGGATCGTGTGGGATGTGGATCTTCCGGTAGGTGGGAAGGCATTTCCCGTCGGCATCAATCACCACGGCGGAATTGTAATAACGGCCGTCCGGCGCTTTCTCAAACAACGGGAGGATGATCACCACGCCGAGCTTTTTCGCCAGAGGAGAGAAGGTTTTGGTGGATTCGCCGGGAATGGATTCGGCCAGATGGGCGGCCTCACCTTTTTTCTCTTGAGGAAAGTATGGGGTCCGGTACAATTCCTGAAGGGAGATGATTTGTGCGCCCAGGCCGGCCGCCTCTCTGATACGCTCCGCGGCCATCTCCATGTTGGCTGCCGGATCCGAGGACACGGCGCTCTGAATCAGCCCGATGGTCACCTTGGGAGTTTTTTGTTCTGCATTCATGGAGTCACTCATTCGTCCGCTTCCTTCAGAAAAACCCGGAGGTACCGCAGGCTGGAAAGAAACAACGCCATTCCGATTCCGATATAGAGCACGGCAAGGTACGGTTTGGGGATCGGCGAGTGCCTAAGCCCGATGCCCATGCCGATCATCACCCCGATGATCAGATAACTCTTCCACGACTGGAAGGCGAATAGACACCTCTTCCCCTGCATGGGGAGTATCCGGCCCAGGTTCTTGTCCACCACCTTCAGGAACCCGTAGCGGTGGATCACAAGCGAGCAGAGGAAACCCACGGTCCCGAGCAGAAGCGCGCCCATCCCCCCTTTTGCAGCAAGCCAGTGCAAGGCAAGGCTGAGCAGCATGATCCCCACGCCGATCCACATGAGCCCGGAGAGGAGGATGAGGACGCGTTTCCCCACCGCAGGTTTGTATTGTTCAAGCCGTGAATGCATCGTGTGGAGGAGTATAACGGAACTGAGGATAAATGTCAAAAAATGCCCGGATATCAATCTTTTCTTGACGTGGAAAGAGCTTCTTGAGCCCATCGGCCTCACTCCTCGACAGGTGAGGGAAAAACAGGGTTTTGTCTGGGAGATCGTCGAGAGCGGCGTGACAGTATTCAGGAAGAAGTAACGAATATCGATTTGGTCCCCGTTGATTCACAATTCAGGGCGGCGCCTCCGCCATTTCTAATTTGTCACTCTATAGAGATTTTCATCGGCAAATAACTTCATGCCGTGCTCCCCGCTTCTTCATCGGCGAGAATCGATGCATAAGCCAGACAAGCCCTGATATCTTTGTCCGTGATATTCGGGTATGCTTTCCTGATTCCTTCAAAACTTTCCCCTGTTGCAAGAAGATCGAGAATCATGTGGACGGGTATTCTTGTTCCTTTAATGCAGGGTTTCCCACTGCAGACCCTTGAATCGCTCGCTATTCTTTCAATGAATTTACCCATCTTGGAACCCCCTTTCTGCACATGACATCAGTCAGAGGCAATGCATCCCTCAATCCGTTCATATTCACCGATCATCATAAGAACGATATACGACAAAAGATAGCACAATTGTTTGTGACTGACCAGAAATTTTTACAGAGACCCGAAACCCCTCCCCCGTTCTACCCGCATTGATTCACGATTCAGGGCCAGGCACCTCTGGAAAACGAGGAGAGAACCGGAATCGTCCCTGAGGACCACTGAGTCTCTGAACTATGTCCGCTGGACTTATTTCTCTCCCTCTATTTCATACCAACCATGTATCCTGTCCTGCCCGAACAAGGATACCCCTTTTTATCCTTATGAGGATTCAATTGAGTGGAGGATGTTTTTCGGTTGAACCTCTTCCCACAATAAGGACATTCTATGACATAGGCCGGCCCATACGTAAAGTTTTTCCTTCCTGACCCTACTCGGGATGTTCGAGGTCTTTTCAGACTCCAGGGATCCTCTACTTTTGAACCTCGGCTGGAAGGAGCCGCATGGATGGGACCTGACGGTGTCAACTCAACCGTATACCTGGGTACGAATGGTACGTTTGTAGCATTGGCCCCTTGAATGCGGTCCACACGGTAACTCCTGGGCTCGCCGCTTCCATGCTTCACAGCATGCAGCAAGAGATTGCCATCTTGTGTTCGCCGTAAAGAGTAGGGTTCAATCAAACGGCTCGTCCCCTCGTAGGTTAAGTCAACACATAGCCGATTGGAAGCCGCAAACCGAATCACCTCAAGCGGCACGACTCTATGCCATGCCTGAGCCATGGAGGGTGGCTGCCACGCTGTATCCACAGCAACCTTCACTGGAATCGGCTCGGTGACGGCCTTTTCCTCCACACCGGATAACCAGCCAAAGACTCTCGGCAATTCGTCCCAGAATTGCCTGAAGGGTGGAAGCGCGGGGAGCTGATGGGCCAACATGTTTTCCCATTCAGCTTCGAGTTCCAAACGTTCGGGTTGGCTTTCAAGTATTTGCATAGTTGGAACAGGGATACCTTTGAACTCACATTTCTTCTTCAAGGTCTCCGTCACCAGCGTTCTATCAGGCCTCAAATTATCGTGGCGATAGAGATGGACCACATCGTAAAGATCCCGCGGCCTTTCTCGTTCTCCCAGAGCCCTTACTTTTTCTGCGAAGACTTCTTCAAAGCAATAGCATAAAACCTGTATGCCCTTCTCAGGTTTATCGGGATAGGGGTGATGCACCTCGCGACGAACGGGCTCCAACACCAGCACCTCATTCACCGTCAAATCCAGCTTCACCCGTGCCGGATCCCCTCGGCGCTGCATCGGACCCCGGTAGCCAATTCGTCCCTCGGCTGAAACTCCGCCTTGAGAATCTTCGTAAATCTTAAAACGGATGGTTTCCTTTAATATCTCAATACCTGATTCATCGTATACCCAGTCAGCAACCCCGGAAAAAGTCTTTATCAAAAACTCCTCGATTAAGTGATCACGATGGGTCAGGGTAAAATCCAGATCTTCGGAGAAACGATAGGTCTCAAAATAACATTTCTTAAGACAGGTCCCTCCCTTGAAAATCCAACTCTGACTGAGTTCAGAATGGTTCGAAATCCCAGCCAGCATCCATCCCAAAACATAGTCTTTCTCAATCACATTTGGCGCAAGGCCGAACTCCCTGGAAAAATCCATGACCTCCTGTCGATTAATCAATTGAGCCCTCCTTTGCCCACGTCGAAGGTACCCACAACCTCCACCGCGTTACAAGCCTATCCGCCGGCAATGCCGGGTCAAGCCTGGAATTTCCTTTTGTAATTCTCGACAGACAAGCTGAGATCACGCCTTTTTCATCAGGGGCCAATCGTTCCATCAAGAACCCAAGCCGCTTGAATACAGCGCCATTTTCCAAACGTGTGGCATATTCAACAAGCAGGTCCGCGTTCTTATGATCAGATCTTAAATAATTGAGCAACACATCCACGGCCGGGCGCAACCCGCCGCCCAAACCAGGTTCACTCAACATATCGATAATGGTTCGAGTCGGATCAGATACAGAAACCTTCACCTGCCCTCGCCAGACCGGCTTAAGTCCGAACATGGTTTTTTCCGAGACCGTACGAAGCCGGAAGCTGGTGCCCATGATCACAGGGTTACGATCTCTTGGCTGAAGCTTCGTCATCACCAAGACCGTTCGAAAAATCTGTTCTGTCAGGCTCCAGTGTTCAGCCGCACTCCATCCACCGATATAACATGGGGAGTAGAGTCGCCCCGCAATAACCCAGGGATCTTCCAGTGAAACATCCGCAGTCCGAGATTCAAGGGGTACAGGGACATAGAGCCCTTGACGCACGCGGGAAAGCCACCCCTTGCTCGCCCAAAGGGCCAGCATCTTTGCCGCACTTGCGGCCTCAATCTCCAGAATGCCTGCCGCCTCGGCAACCGAAATCGTCCCCTTGGTGCGGCGCATCACCTCGGCAAGGCGTTTTCTCTCAACCTTGCCTATACCTGAAACAGCTTTCATAGTATATCCTGTGCGCAGAAGTTCATTGAATCATTGAAATATAACACATGTAATATACTCATTACCAAATTCAAAGTATATTATATACGCAGTAATTCACAGAATCAATGAAAAAATGCACACCGGATATACTACCCTGTTTCAAAGCATTCCCTGGGGAATTCACACTCTCAGTATGTCTATCGAAACCTGAGTACGTTACGGAGCTTTATATCCAATCCTCTCTACGAGCCATCGGCAGGATTGTACTCTTTGGAAAAATGGATGCCTGTGATATCTGTGCTTCCGCGATAAATTGACTGACCGGAGAGTTCATAGAATTAAGTATGTCCCCGGAATTCCCCGTCTGCTTCAACTTAAACACGGAAGAGGGATGATATTTGAAGATCTGGCCAGCGATCTTCTCTCCCCAAAAAAGAAAGAGCCGATTCCAAAATTCTTGACAATGCTGAAGTTCGTCAGGCCTTACCGCTTTTTTTAGCTGTCAATAATTCAGTCAGGTTCAAAGGTGGCAGGACAAGAGGTGGTATGTTTGCTCTCATGGTCGTATTACTGATAATTTCTCTCAGGAAGGGAAAGAGATGTGCGGGGGCATTTAGTTTTGAGAACTTTCTAAGATTCTTGTACTCCCCTTTGAATTCACCCTCTACGATAACTTTCAAATTAAAAGGTGCATTCTCCGCATTCTTAAACAATACTGCGGTCAGGGTTGTGATAAGCGTTTTTTTATCCTTGCTGAAATTGTTTTTAACATTCAAGTCTAAATCTATCGCAACACCATCCTTGGGAAGCTTAAAATTCTTGTTTAACTCGAAGGACAAGTGTGATAACGATATTTTTTCGAACCGGATTTTTGGATTATCTTTCAATTAAGTCCTCCATTTTTACACCGAGTATTTTGGCCAGTTTTTTTAACGTATCAACATTAGGCTGATATCCTGGCTTTTCAATGCGAGTTATATTCGGCTGCTTTGTACCAAGCTTACCGGCAAGTGTCTTTTGATCGACACCGCTCAACAGTCTATAGAATTTAATGCGACTCATCTTGCCCTGCTCAACAAGCTCCTTGAGTTCTTTAGCCCTATCTTCCCAGGCATCGTCCCATGCCTTTTTACCTTCAGGGCTTGAGGTAAATTCCTCTGCAATCTCTTTAATACTAACTGCCTCTTCATGCAGCGCTGCTTTGAATTCAAGAGATTTAATTTCATCTTTGTAGAACTTTGTCAGTTGCTTAAGTTTTTTATTTTCTTCTTTTAACTGATTAATCTCTTTGTCTCTGATCGAGTCACAACTCTTGCATATTTCTTCGTCCAAGCCCAAATCATATACCGTCATAAACTCGGCCAAATATTTTGGTCGAGTTTCCCACATAACTTCGGAATGAAGCTTACCACGCTTTTGAGTAAACGGATATATACCCAAGTGTTTGATGGAGGTTTTGCCCGTTATAGTTCGTTTCGTAGCGCTCATTTGCATTGACTCCACTGGGTGTAAAGCAGTTTGACTAGTTGGTAATGACGAGAAGATTCATCATAAGTATCTTCATCCCTCGGAATAATACAATACACACAGATTAGATCAAACTTTTTTTTATAAGCGTAAAATATTCTGTAGTCCAGGAACTCCAGACACTTTAGGCGTCTGACTTTTATGTTCAGTTTGTTCAAGTTGACTATAGTTCTTGACTCACAGTCCCCGGCGGTAGGTAAGGGATCGAATCCAAGTTCTGTAATTCTTTGGACAATTCGGGCAGCCTTTTTCGGGTCATGAATTCTAATTTCTTTAATTTTGCGCCAGACGCCGCTGTGGACAATTACATTATCTGGTAACTTATTTAATGTCATAATATATCAATAATGATATACGTGTCAAGGGGCAATAACGAAATAATTGAACTCTATTTTAGCAAGCCACCCATCAAAATGCTGATATTGAACATGGTAAAACTTTAAACTTTACAATATAGTGTTACTATCAGAAAGGATAATACAATATTTTGTGATGTCAAGGTAAAAAATAGATGACGGGGAAAAAAGCGCTCGGTGCTTTGGAGTACCCGGACCAGGCTAACGATCTCTGCCCACACATCCTCCCTGCCGCCCCGGAAATTCCTGCCAATCTTAATTGATATTTGAAGATGCGGCCAGCGATCTTTACTCCGAAACGGCAGAACTGCAATTTACGTAAAGCAACGTAGGTAACAACGTCCCGAAAGAACGCCGACGTCATAATCAACTCCTTATCAACTCCTTCGTAATCAGGCTAACGTCAGCGTTGAGGCGCGCGGTTTGCCGCGTTGCCTCCAACGCTTGGTTGGGTGCTGTTCATCTTCCAGTCTCTTCCGAAAACCTTCTTGAACTTGAGTGCGGTCTCAGACAACCACTGGAAGGCCTCTGTCCATGTGGACGGGTCGGCAAAGATGAAGTCATGCAGTGCCCGAATGCGTGCCGCCTTCTTCCCTGGTAGTTCCTGCCAGTCGAGAGGATCGTCAAGAGCAAGTTCCTTTTCGATTTGAGGACCGGCTGAAAGTAATGCCTTGAATAGGTCCTTTGAGTCAGGGATGTAGAGTTCGCAGCGGACTTGATTCTCTCGAGAATCAGCAATGAAACAGACGTGGCAATCGGATCGCCCGATTGACACATCGTACCAGTGCTGCGGTCGCGGTGTGCGCAGGCGAAGTTCCGGGTGCTTGTCCACAGCGAATTCCTTGAGTTGCTGCCAAAATTCAAGTTGCTTCGTCTTTGTATCCGTAAGGTCGCCGTCCTGTGCACTCGTCCGGACGGATTTCTTCCATTCGTTCGGACGAGAGACAATGGAGAACTTTGGAGCAGGATCGGAACTCCCGATTTGCCACAGTTCGAGGGCGACAAGGAATAAACTGATGTCCTCGTCCGTATGCTCGTTCAGCCAATCCACTGCCTGGCGGTGTTCCTCTCTTACTTCCCGCACTATCCAGATTATGTACTGTGCTTCGAGCCCAGCTGCATAAGTTATCAGTTGGCCGAGGTGGGTGTGATCGGTCGTCTCAAGTTGGTTCTCGATAATGATCTTCCGCCCCGTGTTCTCCTCTTGTGCCAGGATGTCCACATTAAACCGGCCGACACTGGCTTCCGTCTGCATGACTTCGATTCCGATTCCGACTTCGTCACTCAAGAGAGCGATGTTCTCGGGTTCGCTAAGCCACCTGGTGAATTCCAGCGCTTCATGTTTCCAGTATTCCCGCAGGTCGAGGCGCTTCAGTGTTCCGAGTTTCATTGTTCTCCTCTCACCCAACATTGATTATAGTAGCATGGGAGTTAGGTCTTGAAATATCAATTATATTTCATGACCCCATACACATTGCTCTCTATAAACCATCGGCCAGCAGTGAAAAACTTTAACAGCGTATCATTGGAACTCTTGGGTTTTTCCGGTTTTGTCCGGGGCCGCCCTCCTTTTTTCCTGGTGAATGGCCACTGGCCTATGATGAAAAGATCAGATCTTGAAAGAATTCACAATAACGGAGCGAATTATACCCAGAACGGGGAGGGAAAACAAGGGGAAATTCCGGAGGGCGGAGGGGCAGAGGACGGGAAAACGGCAAGAGATAGATGACGGACAAAAGATAGAGGACGGCCCCCTCTCCCTAAACCCTCTCCCACGGTGGGGCGAGGGGAAGAAGTGGGGTACTCTTGTTTCCCGCCTTGCGTCTAACGGGGGCGTGTCGCCTTGTACTGGGGTTTGCTTTCTTTGGCGAGAAACCCGATTTTCTTTTGGTCGGGTTCCTGAGGAGTCATCAGCTCTCTAATTGCATCAAAGACGACTCTGAACTGGGTGTCGTATTTCCTCTCAAGTTCATCAAGCCGTTTGGCCAGGTCTTTGTGGCCAGAAAGAATCTCGCGGATCTTGCCGAATGTTCTCATAATCCGGATGTTGACCTGAATAGCCCTCCGGCTCTTCAAGACACTCGACAGCATTGATACACCGTGTTCCGTGAAAGCAAATACATTCGGTGCGTGTTTTATTTTAGAACTTATCACAAACTGTGATAAGTTTCTTATCTCTTCCCGGGTCAGTGCAAACATAAAATCCGCCGGGAATCTTTCGATATTTCTGCGCACCGCCTGATTCAGGACCCTTGTTTCTACCTCATACAATAGGGCCAGATCCCGATCCAGCATTACTTTTTGCCCCCGGATCAGGTAGATCTTCGGTTCAATCACTTCCTGTGGGATGAGATCCTTTTCCATGGCAGTTCTCCTTCTAAGGTGCGCCGCGTTTTTCGGGCTGATGGATGCGGGCTTAGGCGCGATGTTGTCGCAGGATGACGGCTGTGCTTTGGGCAGGCGATCATTTTTAGCGTGTCGCACAAGCCGTCCGATTTCAGACAATGGCGGGGATTATACGAAGAAATGGGGAGTGAGGCAAGGGGGAAAGGAGTCCATTCGGGGAAAGGATTCCATTCTTGACATCCATGGGTGCGGTTGATAAGATAGCACGCAAAATAAATATGATGTTTTGTTTGTTTTTCAAACAGATAGACCAGATGGAGGAGAAGGCCGGTGGCCAGGAAACCGTGGGGCGGAAGGTTTTCAAAGGAGACGGACAAGACCGTGGAGCAGTTCACGGCCTCGGTGCATTATGACGTAAGGCTCGCTCCTTATGATCTTGAGGGGAGCGTGGCCCACTGCCGGATGCTGGCGAAGCAGAAGATCATCTCGAAGCAGGAGGCCGGGAAGATCATCCGGGGCCTTACGGCCATCGGCAAGGAGATCAAACAGGGGAGATTCCCCCTGCGTGCGGAGCTGGAAGATATCCACATGAACATCGAACACAGGCTCATCGAAAAGATCGGCGCCGTCGGAGGCAAGCTCCATACCGCGCGGAGCCGGAACGACCAGGTGGCCCTGGACACGAGGCTCTACCTCAGGGACGAGATCGCCGGGATACAGCGGCTGCTCCACGGCCTGATGACGGCCCTGGTCAGTAAGGCCAAGGACGAGATGGATGTCATCATGCCCGGATTCACGCACCTGCAGATTGCGCAGCCGGTGCTCTTCTCCCACCATCTTCTCGCCTACTGCGAGATGTTCGACCGGGATCGGGAGAGGCTGTCGGACTGTGCAAGGCGGGTCAACCGGATGCCGCTCGGGTCCGGGGCGCTTGCCGGAACTACCTTCCCCATTGACCGGAGGTATGTGGCAAAGCAGCTCGGCTTTGAGGCCATTACGGAGAACAGCATGGATGCGGTCTCGGACCGGGATTATATCGTTGAGTTCATGTCCTCCGCCTCGATCATGATGATGCACCTTTCGCGCTTGAGTGAAGAGCTGATCCTCTGGGTGAGCTCCCCCTTCTCCTTTGTGGAGATCGGGGATGACTACTGCACGGGGAGCAGCATCATGCCGCAGAAAAAGAACCCGGACGTGCCGGAACTG
>Ga0210020_1001601_pt1 | contig 19201 bp, 18 predicted proteins | sample CryGeymeta201514_FD_183980 | JGI IMG/M metagenome (GOLD analysis project Ga0210020, IMG submission 183980) | Groundwater microbial communities from Crystal Geyser aquifers in Utah, USA - Crystal Geyser metaG 2015-14 (SPAdes) (version 2) | ecosystem: Environmental > Aquatic > Deep subsurface >... | reverse complement strand
CACCATTCTGACCTCGTCTACGGAAGCAACTCTGCGTGGCGTAGGAATTGATCGGCCGGTGATGGAAATGGTGACGAAACTGGCGCGTTTGACCAAGGATGCCGGGTTTGACGGCGTGGTCGCCTCACCCCAGGAAGCCCCCTTGATCCGGGCCGCCTGCGGTGAAAACTTCGCCATTGTGACCCCTGGAGTCCGCCCGGCCTCTGCCGCCATGGATGATCAGAAACGCGTCACCACCCCGGCTGAAGCCATTGCCAAGGGCGCGACCCATCTGGTTGTCGGACGGCCCATTTCCGCGGCTGAAAACCCAGCTCAGGCCGCGCAGATGATCCTCGCTGAAATCGCCGCCGCTCTTGAGCCATGAGTGAACTTCTCCATGGTATCAATCCGGTGGCCGAAGCCCTGGCCTCGACCGCGCGTCAACCCCTTGAATTGATTCTCCCCTGCGGACGCCTGGCACCACGGCTGTCCGAGTTGAACCAACAGGCTAAAGCACGCAAAATTCCGGTGCGTCTGCTTGAACGTGCAGAAATAGACCGTTTAGCTGGTCATAACCATCATCAACAGGTGCTGTTGCGCCTGCCGCCCTTTATTTACACGGAATTTGACCAGCTGCTGAAGCAGTGGCGCGCCAGCGGGCGGCCTGCATTCCTGCTGTTACTCGACGGTATTACCGATCCGCATAATTTCGGTGCCATTTTGCGCAGTGCCGAAGTCGCCGGCTGTCAGGGTGTGATCGTTGCTAAAGACCGCAGCTGTCCCGTGACCCCGGTGGTTGAAAAAACCGCCGCCGGAGCTCTGAGCCATCTCCCCCTCTGTCAGGTCACCAATCTGGCGCGCAGCCTCGAAGACTTGAAAAGCGCCGGTATCTGGTGTTACGGCCTGGCCGGAGACGCAGATTCGACCCCTTTATTTACCACCCGGCTGGTGGGTGACCTGGCCCTGGTTGTCGGCAGCGAAGGCAAAGGCCTGCGTCCCAACATCCGCAAACATTGCGATGCCCTCCTCGCCATTCCCATGCAAGGTCAACTCGGCTCCCTCAACGCCTCCGTCGCCGCCGCCATCGCCCTGTTCGAAGTTGTGCGGCAAAACATCGCCACCAGGCCGCCTCTGTCAGAATAATCCCGCCCACAGACAATTTTCAACCCGGTTTTTTTGACAGCTCCCTCAAGGCGACCTATAGTGTTTGGCACAAAACAACCGCCGGAGGGGTGGATGAACCATCAACCTGACAAACAGCTATTAAAACCGCAGGCATCGAAAAGATGTCCTGCGTTTTTTTGTGTGTACTTTTCTGTCACAGGGCTGGGGTAGGGTGGAGGAAGGTTGCAGGATTGGATTGAAAAACCTGTGACGGGATTTGATCCTTCGAGGTGTCATTTTTACCGGACCAGCAAACAGCGGGGAAAATATGTCTTTTAATTCTCATCTGCAGGAACTGATCGGAAGAAAAATCACCAGTGTTGTTGCTATGGAGTCAACAGGACGACCGGCATGCAAGATTCACCTGGTTCTGGAAGGTGGCGGCTATTTCGAGTTCTACGGTCAGGATTTCCACAACGCCAAAGGTTGCTGGCCCGGTGGGCTGACCGAGGCCCGCAGCACGGAGCATGGATATTACACCATCGTAGAGGAATTTGGGGGATGATGGATATGGATTTCTTTGCTCATTCAAAGAATAAACAAAACAAAAAACACCCATTATCCAAGCATTTGCTTGAAACAGCACAACTTGCAGAAACCTTCGCGGCTTGCGAAGAACATAAGGTTTTTTTCAGGCTGTCTGGTTTGCTTCATGATCTTGGTAAATACCAGCCAGCATTTCAGAATTACCTTGAGAATGGCGGACGCCGTGGCAGTGTCCCGCATGCCTCCTGGGGGGCGGCATATGCAGTGAAACTCAAAAACAGTGTCGCTTCAATTGCTATCGACGGCCACCATAAGGGGTTACCGGACAAAGCAGCGTGGAAGAGCGATATCAATCCTTATCTCCATGACGATGTGCCTGGTTTTGATGAAGTCATCTCTTCATTTTTAGCGGATATCGGCCGTGAGACAACGGCGCTTGAGGCACTATCTTTGAAATTCGACACCAGCGGATTTCAACAGGAGTTGTTTGTCCGTTATCTTTTTAGTGCCCTGACCGACAGCGACTGGCTCTCCACCGAAGCACATTTTGAGATGGAAAAATCCGCGCTACGCCCCAGCCGAAAACTACCCATTGATTTCATGTTGGACAAACTGAAAGCAGCATTTGATGCCAAATCGAAAGATGGAGAAATTAACCAGCTTCGCAATAAGGTTCGAAGTGAGGTACTCGATAAAGCGTTATTTGCCCCTGGTTGTTACTCCCTCGCCTTACCCACCGGCATGGGCAAGACGCTGACATCCATGGCATGGGCATTACGCCATGCGAAACAAAACCGGCTCAAACGCATTATCATTGTCTTACCGTATATCAGCATTATTGATCAGACCGCCCGTGAACTGAAGAAGATCTTTGGTGAAGAATGGATTCTCGAGCACCACTCCAACTACAACGAAGGGCAAAAATCGTCTAGTGACAAAAACGAGGATTATTCAACCGAGCAGAAAAGAAAGCTGCTCGCCTGCGAAAATTGGGACTACCCGGTGATTGTCACCACAACGGTGCAGTTCTTTGAGTCGCTGTTCAGCAACAAACCCTCCAAGTGCCGAAAAATTCACAATATCGCTGAATCAGTTGTCATCTTTGACGAGGTACAGACCATTCCCAAGGAAATCGTCCTCCCTTCCTTGGGCATATTGAATGATGTACAGGCCGTCATGCGGACATCGTTCCTTTTCTGTACTGCCACTCAGCCAGCCTATGAGAAACGCCCCGGTTTTGACGGTATTACCAAAATCACGCCACTCATCGAAGAACCCGGCCTCCTGTACGACAAAACCAAACGAGTGAACTATCACCTGCTGGATGATCTTGCCCCCATATTATTTACCCAATTATCGGATGCGGTTTTTGAACATGGTCAATCGGCGCTGGTGATTTTCAACACCAAGAAAGATGCGCTGGAGTTTTTCACGTTCATGAAATCTGGCGATAGGTGGGATACCCAATATCACCTATCAACCGCCATGTGCCCTGTTCATCGAAAGAAGACGATCAAAGACATCAAGGCTGATCTTGAGGCGAAGAAGAAAATTTTGGTGGTCTCGACACAGCTTATTGAAGCTGGGGTAGATTTTGATTTTCCTACGGTGTTCCGGGCGCTGGCTCCCCTGGAGTCAATTATCCAATCTGCCGGGCGCTGTAACCGGGAAGGGAAAATGGCTGGCTTAGGAAATGTTTTTCTATTCGTGCTACAGAACGCCAGATACCCCAACAAGACCTATCAGGCTTGCGCTGGATATGCGGCAGAGTTACTTCAAAACGATATTGCGCAACTCTACAGTCACAACGTGTTTGAGAAATATTACGCCAGCGTCTTTGCCCTTTATATCGACCAGGCCAGGCAGCAGGGAATCAACAATGCTCGTAAGGAATTTAATTTCAAAACGGTAAAGGACACCTATCGTTATCTGGACGATCACTCTGAAGGGCTGTTTATCTACAACTACAGTCAGGAAAGCAGAAATATCCTGCATTCTCTGGAGTACAAGGAATACCTGTCCCGAGACGATTACCGCGCCATGCAGCCATTCACGGTGCAGGCATACGAAAATTTTATCTATCAAAACAGGGAGGACTTGGTGACGTCAAAGCACGGTTTCAAAATCTGGCACGGCAGCTATGATCCGGCCACGGGTATTTCCGTGGCTCCAGTGGAGGTGGACAAGTATGTGGTGTGATCAAGGAGGTAACTATGCTCGATGATCGAGTAGTACGGGTGAAGGTGACGGGCGATTATGCCTGTTTTACCCGACCCGATCTGAAGGTAGAGAGGATGACTTACCCCTGCATGACGCCGTCTGCAGCGCGGGGCGTATTGGATTCGATTCTCTGGAAACCGGAATTTCAGTGGTATGTCAGGCGGATTCTCGTGCTCAATCCGGTGCGGTTTATGTCCGTCAAGCGGAATGAAATCAAATCGAAACAGGGTAAAAGCCCAATTGTTGTAGATGAGGTTCTTGCTTCCGGCAAACCCAAAAACCGGGTCCAGCGCAATAGCGTGATATTGCGGGAGGTTTCCTACATCATTGAAGCTTCGATCTTTATGAAGGGTGTCACTGATAGGTTTAAGTTCGACAAGTATGTTGGCATGACGGAAAAGAAAGAGGGGATGTTTCCCCGACGAGTCCAAAAGGGGCAGTGCTGGCGCAGACCATATCTTGGTACTCGCGAGTTTTCTGCCGAGTTCATGTCACCGGAGGGGAATGAACAACCTATACGAGAAACCATTCCCGTCGGCAGCATGCTATTCGACATCTTTTACGATGATAAGGGCAAGCCCCAGCCGCTCTTTTTCGAAGCAGTAATCCGTGACGGGGTGCTGAATTGCGAAGTACCTGAAAACGACCAGATGATGCACTCCTCACATCTACGGCCACCGATAGGAAGCGAAGTCTCCTCTGCCATCTATGAGTTCAACCGGCAGGAAGAGGGGGCCGTATGATTAAAGAATTGAGTGAACTGGGTAAATCTTTGAGGGCTGGCAAGTCTGATGATGTCTGGGTTCATGACGCATTGCGGGACGAAACCATTTCGATGGAATTGGTGATTACTCCAGATGGTGTTTTTCACGGTCTGCAACTTATTGAAGACAAGCCAACCCCCTCTGAGGCAATTACGGCCAAGAAAGGAAAAGCACGTCTATTACTGGACAAACCGGAAGAGGTACTCTGTTTTGGCGGCGATACGTCGAAGAAAAAACATCAATTATTTCTTGAGAAAATTGCACTCTACAAAACCATGGACGAACTGGCACCGGTAATCGTTTTTTACGAAAACAACGAGACTGGAATTGATAAGGCTCTTGCGGAATTCGAGGAGCTTTCTGTAACTGATGACAAGAAAGTTAAAAAGAGGCTTGCTGGTAATATAGGCTTCAGGCTTCATTCCGAACCGTCACGGATACATGAGAAACCTATTGTCCTTCAGGCCGTCGTTGACAGATATGAGGCTACACAACAGGAACAATTGGCCTCCAGCACAAAGAAGTGCTCCGTCTGTGGCAAAACAGATTACCCGGTTGAAGACATTCCTCATGGCATGATCAAAAAAGTACCGGATGGTCAAACGGCTGGCTGCGCACTTATTTCCTACAACGAAAATGCCTTTGAATCGTATGCGTTGAAAGGCAATAACAATTCATCAATCTGCACCAACTGCGCAAAGACCTATGTGGAGGGGTTAAACTGGCTCCTGTCCTCAGGGAACGAAATCGCCGTAACGGATAAGAAAGGGAAAACTAAGGCTCAATTTCGCTATTCCAATCGGAGAAATTTCGGTTCGGATACCGCCATGGTCTTCTGGACCCGCAACAATCAGGCGATGGATGAAATTGATCTGCTTGATTCGCCGTCTGCCACTGAAGTTGCCATCATGCTTGAGTCATTGGCCTCCGGAACGGAAACAGCTGCCCGCTACTTGGAGCCTGAGCGTTTTTACTCATGCACGCTTTCCGGCGCAGCCGCTCGCATTGCTGTACGGGACTGGATCGAAACCAGCCTGGGTGAATTCCGGGCATCAATTGCTCAATGGTTTAAAGACATCGCTATCGGAACATATGACTTTGACTTGAAAAAAATAAACACTAATTACGCATCGTTATACTCACTGGCGCGAAGCTGCCAGCGGCAGCGAATGAAGAGCGACGGCACCTATGAGTATGACAAGGATGATGCCGCAACTGCCCGGGTTGCGGTCGCACTCTGGAAAGCCGCATTGCACAAGGCGACAATCCCGATCTGGATTTTGTCAAAGGCTCTTCAGCGAGCACGTTATGATGTTAGCGCAGAACGTGCTTCTCTCATCAAACTGATTTTGAATCGAAATCCTAAAGGAGGAGGCTCGATGATAACGGAAAACAATGTTGAAGGGAAAAAGCCGATTGCCTACGTCTGCGGGCAAATTTTCGCGAAACTGGAGCACGTCCAGTACAAGGCGCTTGGAGACAGAAATGCGGGCATCCGGGAGAAATATTTCACCTATGCCATGACAACACCGGCAGCAGCTTTTGGCAGATTGTTCAATCTGAACTCCAAGCACCTGACCAAGCTGAAGAGTGAGCAACCGGGAACAGCCATCAACCTTGATAAAGAGCTGCAAACATTGTGTGGTGAGATTGATATTCTGAAGTTTCCGCAACAGTTTCTATTGGAAGAACAGGGGCAATTCGCCATTGGTTATTATCATCAAAAACAGGCCCAGTTTGCGGGATCAAACAAATAAAGGAGATTGGAACCATGAGTGACGCAATCAAAAACCGGTATGACTTTGTATTTTTCTTCGACGTCAAAGACGGCAACCCCAATGGTGACCCGGACCAGGTCAATCTTCCCAGGGCTGATGCGGAAGACCAGAAAGGCCTGGTTACGGATGTCTGTATCAAACGCAAGGTTAGAAATTATGTGATGCTGGAAAAGAACCTTGAAGATGGATTCGATATCTTCATTCGCCAGGGGCAAGTGTTGAACTCGGTTATTGACAAGGCTGCGGGCGAAAATATCCGTGACCGGCAGGTCAACCTTGCCAAGCAGTATTTTGACATCAGAACATTCGGGGCTGTCCTTGCTACGGGTGATAAAGGTGCAGGAACGATCAGGGGGCCGGTACAGTTTACATTTTCTAGGTCAGAGGACCGCATATTCCAGGCCGAGCACTCTATTACGCGTTGCGCGGTTACCACAGAAGAGGACGCAAAAAAACAAGAAAGTCGGGAATATGCCTCCACTTTTGGCAGAAAGACCACCGTTCCTTATGCCCTGTACCGCATGCACGGATTTGTCTCGGCTGTTGACGCTGCAAAAACACAATTTTCTAAAGAGGATCTTACCCTTCTCTGGAAGTCTCTTATCAACGCCTTCGAACACGACCGGGCTGCGGCGCGTGGTGAGATGAACCCGCGGAAACTGGTTATCTTCAAGCATACTGGTCATTTGGGTAACGAACTTTCCGGCAGATTGTTTGACCGGGTGACGGTGGCAAAGAAGTCTGACTTACCACGCAGCAAGGATGACTACCAAATAGATGTCAACAAGGAACAATTGCCATCGGGAATTGAGGTCAAGGTGTGGCCGGAAGAATCGGTGTATTAAACCTCGGTGTCTGAAATGTGGGGATAAGTGAAATATGAAAATTAGCGCACTCGGCAACGCCCCCGCCCACAAGCTCTTCGACCTGATCGACATCAAGCGCAACGCCCGCACCGAAGGGCCGGCGCGGTCGTTCAAGGATTATGACGTAACGGTCGGCACGGCGTCGGCCGGGGTGGAGGTTATCGAGAAGTTGTAGTGCAATCTCCCCTGGCCCCTCTTTGTCAAAGAGGGGTAATTAAGCAAGCCCCCCTGTGCCCCTTTTTCAAAGGGGACACAGAGGGATTACCCTTCCCCTTAGAAAAATGGAGAGCGAGGGGGATTTGAAGTCCGTTGACAATATACCTGTAATGGGGATAATTTATGGTATGGCGAGTCGAACTGACTGCGCGGACAATGAAGCAGCAACGCAAGTTGCCGCAACGGGTCAGGGAGGTGCTGTTTCAGCTGATTCGGGATATCGAAGCGGCCGGGCCGGTGCGTGGTGACTGGCCCAATTATTCGAAGTTGGCGGCGGGTGAACATCACTGCCATCTGAAAAAAGGGCAGCCGACCTATGTGGCGGTTTGGCGAGAAAGTAAAGGAACTATACGACTGGTGGAGATTGTCTATGCCGGAACCCACGAAAAAGCACCCTACTGATGATGTGATCAATCTGCGACTGCGAGTTCATCGTTGCAATGCCGACAGGATCAAGCGTTATGCCGATGCCCTCGAAGGGGAGGAACAGACCTTCACCGTGGCCGAAGCGTTCGCCGATTTGCTTGAACAGGAACCGCAAATCGCCCTGCGCGCCTATCGCCACCGCGAAAACCTGACCCAGTTACAGTTGGCAGAACGGACCGACATCCCTCAGCATCACATCAGTGAGATGGAAAACGGCAAGCGCAGTATCGGCAAAGAGCGGGCGAAACGTCTGGCGGCTGCGCTCAATTGTAATTACCGGAGGCTCTTGTAGTGTCTGAAGAAGGGGCTGCTATGTACGACGAAGCCGACTACATCATGCTCTCGGCCTTGCAGCACTATCAGTTCTGCCCGCGCCAGTGCGCCCTGATCCATATTGAACAGCAGTGGGCGGAAAACCTCTTTACGGCGCAAGGCAAGGTGCTGCACGAGCGTGCCGATAGCAACAAAAGCGAATGGCAGGGCGATGTGCGTATTGTGCGTAGTCTGCCTCTCTGTTCACGCCAGTACGGTTTGAGCGGTCAGGCCGATGTGGTGGAATTTCATCCCGCCGGCAGCGTCTATCCGGTGGAATACAAACGCGGAAAGCCGAAATCGGATCGCTGTGACGAGGTACAGCTTTGTGCCCAGGCCCTGTGTCTGGAGGAGATGTTGACGCTGCAAATAAACCGGGGTGCGCTTTATTATGGGCAAAAACGTCGCCGTACAGAGGTGGCTTTCGATGACGGACTGCGTGGGCTGACCTTGGAAATCATAAATAAAACCCATGCGTTAATCGGGGCTGGACGAACGCCTGGGGCCGTTTATGCAAAGAAGTGCGACAGCTGTTCGCTCTTTTCGATCTGCCTGCCGCAGAGCTGTGCCGACAGGCGCAAGGTTGGGCCGTATCTGTCGCGCATGCTCAAGGGGGACACATGAGAAAAATGCTTAACACCCTGTATGTCACCACCCAGGGGGCCTATCTGCATAAAGAAGGGGAGACGGTGGTCGTTAAAATCGAGCACGAAAATCGGCTACGTCTGCCGATTCACACTTTGAGTTCCATCGTCTGTTTCGGCCAGGTCAGCTGCAGCCCGTATCTGCTCGGCCACTGTGCCGAAAAGGATGTCGCTGTCAGCTTCATGTCCGAATACGGCAAGTTTCTGGCGCGGTTGCAGGGGCCGGTATCGGGTAACGTGTTGCTGCGCCGCGAGCAGTATCGGCGCGCCGATTGCGATGCGTCAACGGCGCGTCTGGCGCGGATGTTCGTGCTTGGCAAGGTTGCCAATGCGCGGCGGATTATTCATCGCGCCACGCGTGACCACAGCGACAGAGTTGCCGCAACTGGCATGGATCAAATTTGTCAGCTGCTGGCGCGTTATACCGAACGTCTGCTGCAGGAAGATCAGCTCGACAGCATCCGCGGCATTGAAGGGCGCACGGCGCGGGATTATTTTGATCAGTTTAATCATCTGATAGTCGCCCAGAAGGAAGATTTCGTTTTCAAGGGTCGCAATCGGCGGCCGCCCCTTGATCGGGTCAATTGCCTGCTGTCTTTTGTTTACAGCCTGCTGCATCACGATGCCCGTTCGGCCCTCGAAACTGTCGGGCTCGACCCGGCGGTTGGTTATCTGCATCGCGACCGGCCGGGGCGCATGGGACTGGCACTTGACCTGATGGAAGAGTTTCGCCCCATGCTAGCGGATCGGCTGGTACTGTCACTCATCAATCTCGGGCAGGTCAAAAAGAAGGGCTTCACGATCACCGAATCGGGTGCGGTGAGAATGGATGACGAGACGCGCAAAACCCTGCTGGTTGCGTATCAAAAGCGCAAGCAGGAAGAGATAGAGCACCCCTTTCTGCAGGAAAAAGTTCCGGTGGGGATGTTGCTTCTGGCTCAGGCGCAGCTGCTGGCGCGTCATTTGCGTGGGGATCTGGATGACTATCCGCCTTTTTTGTGGAGATAAGCCATGATGGTGCTGGTCAGTTACGATGTTTCGACCATGGATCGCACTGGGGCAAGAAGGCTGCGGCGGGTCGCCAAAATCTGCCAGAACCATGGTCAACGGGTGCAGTATTCGGTATTCGAATGCTTGGTCGATCCGGCCCAATGGACCATGATGCGCCAGCAGTTGGTCGAAGTGATTGATGTGGCGCAAGACAGTCTGCGGTTCTATTTTCTTGGGGCAAATTGGCAAAAGCGTGTTGAGCATGTTGGTGCCAAAGAGGCTCTGGATCAGGAGGGGCCGCTCATCGTGTAGCGAACCTCAAGGGGTTGTGATTTTCCCAGGAGATTCGCGCAACTGTAACTTCTTGAAAAGTATGGATAAATAAGAATGGATTCTTTTGTTTGAAGAATTTACGGCGACTTGAAAGGAGGCTCGCAAATAGCCGTAAAAAAACAGAGTAGAATCATGCTGTTATCAGCATGCAGTCGCCCCCTGCGCGGGGGGCGTGGATTGAAACACATTGATGGTTGCCATATCGTGTCTCCTTCACAGTCGCCCCCTGCGCGGGGGGCGTGGATTGAAACTCAGGTCAGCTCGACCAATATCGCCGGCCTGTCCAGTCGCCCCCTGCGCGGGGGGCGTGGATTGAAACCCTGCGCAATCATGTGGACGACCATGTCGAAAACCGTCGCCCCCTGCGCGGGGGGCGTGGATTGAAACACAACAATATGCGCCTGGCGCGTCCCCACCTGGAGTCGCCCCCTGCGCGGGGGGCGTGGATTGAAACGGCACATCCGACGCCATCGTCATCAAGGCGGGTCGTCGCCCCCTGCGCGGGGGGCGTGGATTGAAACACATCATCAATCGGGAACTCCTCCCATGGCTGGTCGTCGCCCCCTGCGCGGGGGGCGTGGATTGAAACATAAGGTCGTTGGCTCAACCGGCGCACCGGCTATGTCGCCCCCTGCGCGGGGGGCGTGGATTGAAACAACCGTTCCCGCGCCACCCGCTTCAAGCGAAGCAAGTCGCCCCCTGCGCGGGGGGCGTGGATTGAAACATTCAAACCGTGCCCAACGAAGCCGCAAAACCCCGTCGCCCCCTGCGCGGGGGGCGTGGATTGCAGTCTATTCCTTAGCATAATTTTACTAGCACAAATCCGCTGAGACAGACTGTTTTGTTGGGCTGATGCTCCTCCCCTTGGGGTTAAGGGGAGGCAGGGTGGGGTTCCGCTGGCAGGAACTGCCATCTGTTTCAAGACAACCGAAAAACTCTAATTCCCCCTGGCCCCCTCTTAATCATAGGTGGGGGTGAAAATCTGTGTTTAGCGAAAGATCAGTGCTCATAATGTAAGGTGATGATACTTCTTGCCGTTGTCGCCCCCCCCTCGCGGGGAGGCACGGATTTAATGGGTGGGTGGGCAGTGCGCGTCGCGTTCGTATGTCAGGCTTTTGCTGTTCCCCGTTTTTTAAGCATGTAATACAACACCGGCACGGCCATGCGGCTGACGAGTAATGAGGCGATTTCGCCGAACATGAGGGAAATTGCCAAGCCTTGGAAAATCGGGTCGGCGAGGATGACTGAGGCGCCAACGACCACGGCGAGGGCGGTTAGGAGCATGGGGCGGAAGCGGATGGCGCCGGCTTCGACCACGGCTTCGGCCAGGGGCAGACCGTGGCTGATGCGCAGTTCAATGAAATCGACCAGAATGATGGAGTTGCGCACCACTATACCGGCCCCGGCCATGAAGCCGATCATCGAAGTTGCGGTAAAGAAGGCGCCCAGGGCCCAGTGCGCGGGCAAAATGCCGATGAGTGAAAAGGGAATCGCCATCATCACTACCAAGGGGGTGAAGTAGTCCTTGAACCAGCCGACCATCAGCATGTAGATCAAAATCATCACCACGCAGAATGCCAGCCCCAGATCGCGAAAGACTTCGAGGGTAATGTGCCACTCGCCGTCCCATTTGAGCGCCGGTTCACTAATACTAAAGGGTTGGTTGAGATTGAAAATCTCAATTTTACCGGCGCTACCGCCGAAATCGGCGCGATCCAGTTGGGCCAGGCGCTCGTTCATGTCAAAAATGGCATAGACCGGGCTTTCGACTGAGCCGGCCACATCACCGGTGACATAGATCACCGGCTTTAAATTTTTGCGGTAGATGGGTTGCTCGACCCTTTGTTCTTTGACCTGCACCAGTTCGCGCAAGGGCACCAGGGGGGCCTGGGGATTTTGAGCCGAACGCAGGGAAATGTTCAACAGACTGTCAATTCGGGCACGTTGCCGGGCGGGCAGTTGCAGAATAATTTGAATGTCTTCCTTATCCTGGGGTTGATGGAACAGATCGATGGATTGGCCTTTAGCGGCCATTTGAATGTTGCGGGTAATGTCCTCTGCGCTGATACCGTTGAGGGCCGCTTTTTCTTTGTCGACCACCAGCACCAGCCGCTGACGTTCGGTCTCGCGGTACCAGTCGACATCGACCACCCCTGCGGTGGTGCGGAAAATTTGGCGCACTTCTTCGGCCAGCTTGAGCCTTTCCTGATCGGTTTCGCCGTATATTTCAGCGACCAGGGTTTGCAGCACCGGCGGGCCGGGCGGAACCTCGGCGACGGCAACCGCCGCGCCATATTTTTCGGCAATTTTGCTGATTTCCGGACGCATGCGCACCGCAATATCGTGACTTTGCAGGGACCGCTGATCCTTGGGCAGCAGGTTGACCTGAATATCGGCCACCGTAGGGCCGCTGCGCATGTAGTAATGCCGCACTAACCCATTGAAATTATAGGGAGATGCAGTGCCGACATAGATCTGGTAATCGACCGTGGCCGGATCGCTTTTGACCACCTCGGCCATTTCGAAGGCGACCCGGCTGGTCTGTTCGAGGGTCGACCCTTCCGGCATGTTGAGAATCACCTGAAATTCGCTTTTGTTGTCAAAGGGCAGCATTTTGACCTTGACCAGGCCGAAATAGACCATGGAGCAACTGGCCAGCAGCAGACCGATAATTCCGGTGAAAAAAATGCTGCGCCAGAAGGCGCTGGCCAGTAGGGGATCCATAATGCGGTGATAAAGCCGGGTGAAAAAATCATCCGGTGCCTGGTCCTGATGAGCGTCCTCGTTTGCATCTTCGACCGCGGGGTTCTTGGGGGGGCGTTTCAGCAGATGCAGGGCCGCCCAGGGGGTAACGGTGAAGGCGATGACCAGGGAGAAGATCATCGCAGCTGAGGAGCCTATGGGAATCGGACGCATGTAGGGGCCCATTAAGCCACCAACAAAGGCCATGGGCAAAATGGCGGCAATGACCGCCCAGGTGGCGAGAATAGTTGGATTGCCGACCTCTGCTACGGCCTCGACCGCAATCGTCAGGGCTGACTTGTGCCGGGCACCGGGCAGGCGCAGATGGCGTACAATGTTTTCCACCACCACAATGGCATCATCCACCAGAATGCCGATGGAAAAAATCAGGGCGAAGAGGGTAATGCGGTTGAGGGTGTAGCCGTAAAGGTAAAATACGAGCAGGGTCAGGGCCAGGGTCGAGGGAATGGCCAGCATTACCACCAGGGATTCACGAAAACCCAGAAAAAACAAAATCAGTAAGGCCACCCCGAAGACGGCAATGCCCATATGCAGTAACAGCTCATTGGACTTTTCCGCTGCCGTTTCGCCGTAATTACGCGTGATGCTGACCTCGATGGTGTTGGGAATTAAACGTCCTTTCAGTTCTTCGAGTTTGGTTTCGACCTCATGCACCACACTGATGGCGTTGGCGCCGGGTCGTTTGGCGACTGACAAGGTTACCGCGGCTTCTGTGGGTTGGCCGGGTGCGCCGTAGAGCACGTAGTTGTCGGGTTCTTGCGGGCCATCGCTGACTGTGGCGACATCGGCCAGATAGACAGGCAGTCCGCCGTAAACCCCCACCACGACCCCTTCTATGTCGCGTGCCGACTGCAAAAATTGGCCGGTCTGAAGCAAAATCTGCGTGTTCAGCGCCTCAAGATTTCCGCTGTTGTTCTGGCGGTTGGCCTGGGTCAGGGCGGGTACCAGTTGGGTCGGAGTCAGATTGCGTGCAGCCAGCAACAAGGGGTCGAATTCGATGCGCACCTGGCGGCGGGTGCCGCCAATCAGGTTGGTTTCAGCGACATCGGCAATGGTTTTAATCTCATCGTCGACCTGCGCTACGAGACGGCGCAGCAGATAGCCTTCAGTGTTGCCACCGTGGAAGGTGAGAGCCAGAATCGGCACATCATCAATCGTATGGGGCTTGACCAAGGGGGTCGATACCCCGTGGGGAATGCGGTCAAAATTGGTCGCCAGCTTCTGGTTCAGGCGCACAATGGCGGTTTCGAGATCTTCGCCGACAAAGAAACGCACCACCAGCAGGCTTTGGCCGGACATGGAGGTTGAATAGACATATTCAACTCCCGGCAGTTCGTAAAGCAGCTTTTCCATGGGGATCGACAGCCGTTGTTCGACCTCTGCCGGGGTGGCGCCGGGCATGCTGACCATGACATCGATCATCGGCACCTTGATCTGCGGTTCTTCTTCGCGTGGCAGCAGAGTAATCGCCAGAAACCCGAGCAACAGAGAGAGCATGATGGCCAGGGGCGTCAGCCGGGAATGGGCAAAGATGGCGGCGATGCGTCCGGCAAAACCGGGATTTTCGATCTGGGGCTTGCTCATTGTTCTAACTCACCTTCGACAATTTGCAGCGGTTGTCCGTCTCGCAGTTCAAAGGCGCTGCTCAGGATGATTTTGTCACCTGGTTCCAGTCCCGACAGAATTTCGATCTGGTCCGCAGAGCGCGTTCCCGTGCGCACCAGCCGCCGGTGCGCGACCTCATTATCGGCGACAAAGACCTGTTCGAGCTGGCCATTGACTTGCAGGGCACGGGCGGGGATTAACAGGGTTTTGACCTCTTTGCCCGGCAGGGAAATTCTGGCGAATTGACCGCTGCGCAGCTTCGGGTTGTCGGGCAGAAGTAATTTGACCTGGGTGGTGCGCGTGGTCGGATCGACCGTCGGCGCAATTTCCATGACCTCTGCGCTGCAATGAACTTCGGCTGCGGGAATATGAATCTGTAAGGAGTCGCCGATTGACAGATGTGTGATCAGGGCTTCAGGAACCGGCACCAAAGCTTCTAATTGGGCACTATTTTCGAGTTGCAACAGAGGTTTGCCGGGCGCGGCCAGATCACCAACCTCGACAAATTTGCGAGTGACCAGACCATCAAAGGGGGCCCGGATGCTGGTGTAATTAAGCATCGCCTGGCTCTCGCGCCAGGCGGCCTCGCGGATCTGCACCATTTCGCGCAGGGACTTGACTGATTCGCGGGTCGAGGCACCGGAATTGAGCAACCTCTCTTCGCGCTCCAAATTTCGTTTGGCTTGAGACAGCTGGGTTTCCGCTTGCTGAACCTGGGCGCCAATTTCGGCGGCGCTGATTTTTACCAGCAGCTCATTCTTTTTGACTCTGGAACCAGCGTTGACGGGCACTGCGGTCACTTGGCCACTAACCCTGGCGGAAATCTGGGCGGATTCGCCGGCCTGGACGGTTCCCGGCACTTCTACCAGAAAAGGAAGGGCAACGGCGTGTAGTTCCTGAACGCGAACCTTGACGCGTGGCAGGGTGGTTTGGCTTTTCACCGCGGGTGATTCACTGCACGCGGAAAAAAGCACGATCGATGCAAGGAGCAGAAAGGGGGCAAGGTTGGATTTGTGCTGTTTCATGATGTTTTCTCCCGAGGGGGTAGTCACTTCAATAAAGGGCAAAGCCGGCGGCGCGCCGCAGGTCGGCGGCGGCCAGACGCAGGGCCGATCGTGCGACGGCCTGGCGCACTTCGGCTTCAGTTAAACGCGTTTCGCTGTCAATCAGATCCGATGCCAGAATAACGCCTTCGCGAAAGCGGGCACGACTCAGTTCGACACTCTCACGGGCCTGCTCTACTATTTTGTCGGTGACCAGCAAGCGCTGGCGGGCCTGGCTCAAGGCCAGTTCGGCTCGACTCACTTCAAGATCAATGGTCAGTTCAAGTTTGCGTTCTTCTGCGCGCAGGCGCTCTAAACGGGCTTGCTCCAGGGCAATTTCGGCGCGGCTGTTGTAGCCGTCAAACAGTTTGAAATCGATTCTGGCACCGGCCAACCACGAATGGCTGCCACCATCAAGTTTGAAGCCGCGGTCGATTTGATAACTGCCAAAGCCATCGACACTGGGTCGGCGCAGACCCTTAGCGGCCTCAAGCTGTGCCTCGGCGGCCTGAATAGCGGCACTCAGGCTTTGCCGTTCCGGCCGCTGCTTCGGCTCGAATCCGTGCGGCGGCGCTGGTGGCAGCTCAGGAGTGGCGATAATGTGAATTGGTTGGTTTTTCAGCCCCAGCAAATGGGCAAAAATTCGTTTTGCCAGTTCCAGATCCTGTTCAGCCTGAATAAGATTTTCCTCAGCCTGAGATTGCTGAACCTCCAGATTCAGGAGGTCGATTTTCAGCAGTTCTCCTGCGTCAAAACGGGCACGCGCGACAGCCACGGAAGAATTAAGCGCTTCCAGGGCAGACTGGCGGGCCAGGTAAACGCTTTGGGTTTCGCTGATGCGTTCGAAACTGCGGAAGACTTCGAAGCCGAGTTGGTGTAAAACCGCTTGGCGCTGTTGAGCCGAAGCTTCAATGCCGTAACCTGCGGCCTGCTGGTAAAAGCCTTTTCGGCCTCCATCGTAAAAACGGTAGCTGAGGTCTGCTGTAACCTTCAGGTTGTCGTTGCGACCGGGGTCATTGAAGTCGGTGGTTGGCGTAATGGCTCCCTGATTGACAATATTACCGAAGGAGTACAGGGGATTATTCGTCCAAGTGTAGCTGCTGCTCAGGGCCAGCTGTGGATACTTGGCAACCTGGGCCTTGCTCAGCATGGCAGCGGCCTCAGCCAGACGCTGCGTGGCAATTTGGCTGTCGGGATTATTTTGCAGGGCAAAAGCAATCGCGCTTTTGACATCCCACATCCGGGGTTCAGGGGGGTCGGCTGCGGATAGCGTGGGGCAGAACACCAGCATTAAAAAAAGCTGAAATAGAAAATTTTTGGTGGAGAACATGATGACCTCGCAAGAATCAAGTTTTTAAATATATGGTTAAGTATATATATCTTATTGTGCCGGCATGTGCAAGACTCTCCCCCGCAAGCGAAAAGAGCGTGGAATTTCGACAATTTTGTCGAGCCAGAGCGGTTTATGTCGAACCTGTGCTCTTGGTCATAACTGCGTTTTTATGATTAAGATATTGAATTGTAACAGAAAAAAAAGAAATATCTATCTTGGCACAATGGTTGTAAATACTGCTGGCACAGGCTGGCCACCTGGACATTGGTAGGTACTTTTAGTCTCAACCCAACTCATGAAAGAGGAGATCCACCATGAAAAAATCATTCTTATTAATTTTGGCTCTGGCGTTACTCGCAACCCCCGCTCTGGCAGCTGACGACTTCACCGATTACAGCAGCTACAGCACCGATGAACTCGCTGCCATGCGCGGTACTCTGCGCGACGCAACCATTGAAGAACGGACTTTGTTCCAGACGGAATGGCAAAGCCGTGTTTTGGAAATGGATGAAGCAACGCGGCTGGAATTTTCCGGTCGTCCCGATAACGCCCTGGCCGACGGAACTGGTGTTCGCAGCCGCCTTGGACGCTCCACCACAGCCGGTATGGCACCAGCTGCGGGTATGGGCTTCTCCGATACCGGCACCATGGGTCAAGCAGGCAGCATGATGGATGTCGACGGTGTCTCTCCGGCTCGTAGAGGTATGCGCGGGACTGGCGGCAATCGCTGAAATCTGTTTTAAACACTCCCTGGAGCCGGTTTTTCATGAACTGAAAAACCGGCTCCAGGGCATTTTTTCTAAAAAAAGGTTGTCTGCATGTCACTTCATCTTTTGCGCCTTCTTGGCCTGACCTTGGCCGTTCTTACACTCTACACCGCTGTTGCCATCGCTGCTGAACCCTCTTCGGTGGAAAATCTGCTGCAGAAACGTTTGATCGAACAGGAGGCGATTATCGCAACCGATGCGCAGAATGTTGAATCTCTGTTGGTGCTTGCCCAGACCCACGAACGCCTGGGGCATTGGAGTAAGGCGCTTGACTATTATCGTCAGATCCGCCAAATCGATGCCAGCCATGCCCCGGCGCGACGCGGAACTGAGCGCCTGGAAAAAATTCTGCGGCCGCGCTTAAGTGCGCAATGGTCGTATTTTGTTGATGAGGAATACGCGCCACAGCTCAAGTCCAAAGATTACCGGCGCGAAGAGACGCTCTATCAACTTGGTGCAGAAAAACAATTCGACAAAGACAGCCTGTTTCAATTGGAGTGGCGCAAAGGGGGCGTTGAACAGACCAGTGAAATTTATCAGGATACCGATTTTTCGGTGAAATATTTCGGTCCGACCCTTTACCTGGGCTTGCCCCTCAGTTCGCGTTTCAGTCTGCGTGGCAAGTTAGAATATACCCGTTATCACAAAGACGAAGCGGGGACATTTTATCCGCTGCAAGAAGAAAAAGATCTGCTGACAGGTTCTGCCTCCCTGACCTATGCTGGGCAGGGCTACTGGCTGGCGTCCAGCCTGCTGCGTTATCGCGATTTTAGGCTTAATTTTGATGAAACAGCCACGGAAGAACCAGGTGAGTTGCAGCTTGTGGCGCAAACGGTCTATGGGCTCGACGCCGGCACCCAGATCGGCAAGGGCTGGAATCTGTCAGGCGGGGTGCTGTATGAAGATTCCCGAACTCTGGATCCCGATCAGTTCCGTTTGCGCTCACGACTGTCTTACACGCCGGGCTCTATCGGTCATCTGCAATTTTTTGGGCGAGGAGAGTATTATTTCGAAGAGGAAAAGACCCTGGTCGGAGGCGGGGTCAGTTATCTTTTGACGTTGTTTAAACGCATAGACACGGCTTTGTCCTATCAGCTGCTCTATAACGATCCCGAAAACTCCTGGCTGCATCAGGCCACGCTGGATATGAAGTGGCATCTCACCTCAACGATAGCCTGGACAGTTGCTGCGCACGCTGGACAAGAAATTGGTGATGATGAAGACCAATATTACCTTCTGACCAGCGGATTGAATATAAGGTTCTAGTACCCTGTAACGCATAGGATTTCGTAAGCTTGCGCCGGAATTTTTCGTGTCAGCAGGGCATGATGAGCACCGCCTCGCCAGAGCTAAACAGCGATTATTCACGACCCGACAATGACCGAAAATCGCGTCTCACCTCTTCGACGGCTGCTGCGGTTCAGAGAGTTTTTGCTTTGTCCGCAGTGGCTCTCTGTATCTGACGCGGGGCCGTCCGGCGTTGCACGTTCGCATCGAAGGAGAATTTTCCTG
>Ga0210020_1001572_pt1 | contig 19495 bp, 20 predicted proteins | sample CryGeymeta201514_FD_183980 | JGI IMG/M metagenome (GOLD analysis project Ga0210020, IMG submission 183980) | Groundwater microbial communities from Crystal Geyser aquifers in Utah, USA - Crystal Geyser metaG 2015-14 (SPAdes) (version 2) | ecosystem: Environmental > Aquatic > Deep subsurface >... | reverse complement strand
AAATCTTACCCTTTTTATCAGGAATTAATTTGCTTAACCGCCAAAACAGTTGGGTTAGGCGCGGAAATTATCAAACACAAGAATGCTTTGGGCAACTTAAAGTTTGCGCTCTTATCCGGCCGTTATGCCCGGAGAATGCCCAGGAAATCCGCCGAAGACATTGACCTGTTGTTAGTCGGCAGCATTAATTTAAATACTTTAAATCAATTGGTGCGTAAAGCCGAATCCCAGCGGGAAAAAGAAATTAACTATGCGCCGATGACCGTCGAAGAATTTGAATTTCGCAAACAAAGGCGCGACCCGTTTTTACAAAAAATTTTAATGGCCGGCCGGGTAATGCTGATCGGCGATGAAGAGGAAATGGTGAGCTGATATGGGCCAAAAAGTCATGCGTGTCGGTAATAGCGTCGGCGTTACCGTCCCCAGCCAATTTGTTAAAGCCGTTGGCGTCCGCGTCGGCGACTATGTTAAAGTTAAAACCATTTTAGAAACCGGCCAGGTCATTTATACCTTCCAAGGTGCCAAACAATTATCGCTTAACTCTTTACCCAAACAATAATGTGGCGCTTTTTATTTATCTTGGTTTTAACTGCTGCGGCCGCCGCCGTTAATTTAATCCCCCAGTATTCTTTAAAGACCGGCCTTGATCTTCAGGGCGGCACTCATTTATTGTTGCAGGCAGATATGGCTAACATTGATCCGGCTGACCGCAATACTGCCCTGGAATCAGTCAAACAGGTTATCAGCCGCCGCGTTGATCTTTACGGTGTTTCCGAACCCTTAATTCAAACTTCCAACTTTAAAGATGACTACCGCTTGATTGTGGAGTTGCCCGGCGTTAAAGATGTCAGCAAAGCGATTAGTTTAATCGGGCAGACTGCCCAGCTTGATTTTCGGGAAGATTTATCCGGCGCCGGTCCGATTGATTATGCCAGCCCTTCTTCGGCCATGGCCCGGATTTACGCTTTTCAACCTACCGGTTTAACCGGCAAAGATTTAAAAAAAGCCGCGGTTTCTTTTGGCCAGTCCGGCAATACCACCGGCCAACCGGTAGTCAGTCTGGAGTTTACCGAAGCCGGCAGTCAGCAGTTTGCGGAAATTACCAAAAGAAATGTCAATCAGCCGGTCGCCATCTTTTTGGATAACATCCTAATCACCAACCCCATTGTCAATGAACCGATTTTATCCGGCCAGGCAGTGATTTCCGGCAATTTTACTGCCGAATCTGCTTCTGCTTTAGCTATTCAGCTTAATGCCGGCGCTTTGCCGGTGCCGATTAAAATTATTGAGCAGAAAAATATTTCCGCCACTCTTGGCTCCGATTCGGTCAGAAAAAGCGTTATCGCCGGCAGCATTGGTTTAGGTCTGGTGGTTCTGTTTATGATTCTGTTATACGGGATTAACGGTTTCTTAGCGGATATTGCTTTGGTTATTTACGGCCTGATTACTTTAGCCGTTTATAAGCTGATTCCCGTCACCCTCACTTTGCCCGGCATTGCCGGCTTTATCCTGACTATCGGTATGGCGGTTGACTCGAACATTTTAATCTTTGAACGGCTCAAAGAAGAGCTTCGGGCCGGCCGGCCGTTTAGCATTGCTTTGGAACTGGCTTTTGGCCGGGCTTGGGATTCAATCAAAGATGCTAATATGGCCACGATTATTACCAGTTTAGTTTTAATTAATCCTTTAAACTTTAATTGGTTAAACACCTCCGGCTTGGTCCGCGGCTTTGCCATTACTTTATTCATCGGGGTGATTATTAGTTTATTTACCGGCATTATTGTCACCCGGACCTTAATGCGCTTATTTCTTTCTCACATCACACACCCGGTATGTGATAGAGGTAATTAGGTAATTATGATTAATTTCATGAAATATAAATGGCTTTATTTTCTTTTTTCTTTATTGTTTATCCTGCCCGGTATTTATTTTTTACTTCGCTTTGGTTTAAAACCCAGTGTTGATTTTACCGGCGGGACTTTATTGGAATTTGTTATCCAGCCGGCCGATAATCAGCCAATCCCTCTCAATGATTTGCGCTCGTTTCTTGAACCGCAGATCTCTGTTTCCAGTCTGCAGACAGCCGGGGATAACACCTTTATTCTCCGTTCTCCGGAGTTTGATCAATCTACCAGCCAGTCTTTTCAGGAAAAAATCAGTTCCCGGTTTGGGCAGGTGAGTGAAAAACGCTTTGCCACTATCGGCCCCACCCTCGGTAAAGAATTAATTAAAAAAACTTTAGTCGGTATTTTGCTGGCCGCCGGTTTTATTTTAAGCTATGTCGCTTACCGCTTTCATGATCAGAAATACGGCATTTGTGCTGTTTTGGCCATGCTCCATGACTCTTTAATTATGCTCGGAGTTTTTAGTTTCTTGGGCGTTTATTTTAAGGTGGAAGTTGACGCTTTATTTGTTACTGCCCTGTTAACGATTTTATCTTTTTCCGTCCATGATACCATCGTGGTCTATGACCGCATCCGCGAATCGACTAAACTTTTTCCCAAATTAACTTATACCCAGCTGGTCAATAAAGCGGTTACCGAAACGCTCGGCCGGTCCTTGAATAATTCTTTAACCATTATTTTTATGCTTCTGGCTTTATATCTTTTAGGCGGGGATACCACGAAATGGTTTGTCTTTGCCTTGTTAATCGGCACCGTCTCCGGCACTTATTCTTCCACCTTCACCGCCGTCCCCTTACTCGTCCTCTGGGAAAACCTTAAAATCAAACATCACACACCCGGTATGTGATAGAGTAGAGTTAATGCCTACAAGATTCGATCCGTTAGTGTCAGGAGAAATTTACCATATTATCAATCGCGGTGTGGCTTCAATGCCGATTTTTATTGGCGTTCATTACTACGAACATTTTTTAGAAACGGCTTTGTATTATCTAAATAAAAAAACGCCTTTGCGCTACTCTTATTTTATTAGACTACCAACAACTGCCCGCAGGGAAATTTTAGATAAATTAAGACAACAACATGATTACTTAATAGAACTAATTTCTTATTGTTTGATGCCTAACCATTTTCATTTATTACTAAAACAAATTACCGATAATGGCATTTCTGAATTTATGCGTAAATTTTCTGAAAGTTACAGCCATTATTTTAATGTGAAAAATAAACGCCTTGGGCCACTTTTTCAAGGCCGCTTTAAATCAGTTAGAATCGAATCAGAACAGCAGCTTTTGCACGTTTCCCGCTACATCCATTTAAATCCTTACAGTTCCGGTATCGTTAAGTCAGTCAATGATTTAAAACAGTATCCCTATTCTTCTTTGCCGGAGTATTTAAATTTAACTGGTAATTCATACTGCCAAAAAGATATTATTTCAAGTTATTTCAGGAAACCCGGAGCCTACGAGGATTTTGTTTTTAGTCAAGCCGACCATCAAAGGTCGCTGTCAATAATTAAACACTTACTGCTCGAAAACCTGGAAACCGAATAGTTTTCCTCGATCACACCTCTAAGGTGAAATCTTAATTCGCCTTAATAAATATTCCCTCTCGTTTTTGGCGGCATCGTCCAGAACTTCGTCGAACAATTTTTTCAAGATTTGGCCTACTTTCGGCCCGGGCTTTAATTGTAAAATTTCCATGACATCATTGCCGTCTATTTTTAAATCATTAATCGTAAACGGTTTAAGCAATACCTGTCCGATTCTTGTTTGCAATTCCCTTAGCCTCCATGAAGTCTCCCTGCTTCCGCCGCCGACGCGGTCGCCGACGCGCAGCATCATCATGTTTCCAATATTTTCTCTGCCGATTCTTTTGATAAATCTTCTGATGGCTTTATCAGTCATGTGCGGCTCGTAAGCGAACATGTGCCAGCGGACCAATAGCCAAAGCAAATCACTATCCTTTTTGCTCAGTTTTAGTCTTTGGCTGATAAGTTTGGTCATTCTGCCGCCCACCACCTCGTGATTATAAAAAGTAATCTCTTTGCCCACGCCCATGCTTTTATTCACCCTTGGTTTTGCCATATCGTGAAGTAAGGTTGCCAACCGGACGATTGGATCCGGCGCCGGACAGGCCGCCAATGAATCCAAACTATGCAGCCAAACATCTTTCGTGTGGTGTCCGGCTTGTTTCACCCCCCTGGTTTCGATTAATTCCGGCAGAATATATTGCAATAATCCACTGGCAAATAACATTAGCACTCCGTCTTTAGGAAAAGGGGAGGCGAGTATTTTTAACAACTCGTCCCGCACTCTTTCTCCGGCAATTTGATTAATTAAAGTGCTGTTTTTATTAATCGCCGTTAGTGTTTTTGTTTCAATGCTAAAGCCCAATTGGCTGGCAATTCTGATTGCCCGCATCATTCTTAAGGCGTCTTCCTGAAATCTTTTGTCAGCGTCGCCGACCGCCCTTATCAATTTATTAGTTAAATCTTTTTTTCCTTCAAACGGATCAATCAACTTCAGGTTTTTATCAAAACTCATTGCATTTATTGTAAAATCCCTTCTTTTTAAGTCTTCTTTTAAACTTTTACCCCAAACTACTTTATCCGGCCGTCTCCGGTCAGAATAACCGGATTCGCTTCTGAAAGTAGTAATTTCCAAAATCTTTTCCTCCAGCTTGACTCCCACTGTTCCGAACTTATTATCATAATAAGAATCGGGAAATAATTTTTGAATTTCTTCCGGAGTCGCATCGGTAGTGAAATCCCAGTCCTTCACTTCCGTTTTGGTTAATAAATCCCTGACCGCCCCGCCGACCACATAAGCTTCAAAACCGCCCGATTCGAGGGTTTGCAAAACTTTCATTACCTGTGGCGATAGTTTAAACTTCATTTATAATCCATTATGACAGTTATTGATATTTTACTCAAAAATCGCGGCCTTATCACCAAAAAAGACCAGGCGGAATTCTTAGATCCAACCCAACCAGATAAAGTTACCCTTGAGCAAATTGGCCTGCGACCGGCGGCAATCGCCAAGGCAATTAAGCGCTTAACCACCGCCCGTAAAAACCAGGAACTAATTTATATTTATGGTGATTATGACACTGATGGTGTTTCCAGTACGGCGATTCTTTGGGAAACTTTAAACTCGCTTGGCTTTAGAGTCTTGCCGTTTATTCCCTCCAGAAATGATCCGGTCCGCGGTCTTTCCCCTCTGGGTATTGACCTGATTATTAAACAAGCCAAGACAAATCCCGGCTTAATTATTACCGTTGATAACGGTATTTTCTCTTTTAAAGGTTGCCAATATGCTGAAAAATTAGGCATTGAGGTGATTATTACTGACCATCACTTACCCAAACACAAAAATAACCGGCCCTTCTTTCCCCCGGCCTTAGCGATTATTCATACTACCCAGCTCGCCGGCGCCGGGGTGGCCTGGTTTTTTTCCCGGGAAATTATTAAACACCTCCGAGGTGATCCGCCGGCTGGCGGACTTGATTTAGCCGCCCTGGGTACAATCGCTGACATGGTGCCTTTGCTTAACGCCAATCGTAGTTTGGCAAAATTCGGCCTGGACAAAATCCGCTTAAGTCAGCGTCCGGGTTTAATCGCTTTAGCCAAAACCGCCAATCTTGATCTGCAAAACTTAAACGATTATCAGGTCAGTTATGTTTTAGCTCCCCGGCTTAATGCCTTAGGCCGGCTGGAGCATGCCTTGGATGCTTTGCGTTTGCTTTGCACTACTGATCTTCACCGGGCAGAGCAGTTAGCCGTTCACTTAAACCAAACTAATCAATTAAGGCAGGATAAAACTCAAACCATGTTTCTTGATGCTAAAGAAAAGTTCTTAAAGCAATCAGCTGACCAGCCGTTGATTTTCGTTGCCTCCAAAACTTATCACGAAGGCGTGGTTGGTTTAGTTGCCGGCAAACTAATGGAAGAATTTAACCGTCCGGCTGTCGTCGTCGCTTTGGGTAAAAATTACTCCAAAGCCTCCGGCCGGTCCCTTAAAGGCTTTAATATTTTAAAAGCGATTAGAAGTTTAGAGCCTTATTTATTAGAGCATGGCGGACACGAACTGGCCGCCGGTTTTACTATTGCTAATAAAAATATAAAAATCGTTGCCCAGAAACTGCTTAAGATAGCTAAAAAATCTTTATCAAATAAAGCACTCGAGCCGGCCGTAGAGGTTGATTGTGAACTTAATTTTAACCAAATTAACTGGCAGTTATTTAATGCTCTTGAAAAATTCAAACCTTTTGGTTTTGCCAACCCCCAGCCGCTTTTTGCCGCCAAACAAGTTAAATTATTAACCTTCCGTTCAGTTGGCCAGGACAACAAACATCTTAAGCTCAGCCTACGAGGAGACTCCTTGCAGGTTGACGGAATTGCTTTTAGTCTTGGCCATTTAGCCCAAAAACTTGCCCCCGGCCAGCTAATCGACATTACTTACACTCTGGAAAAAAATGTCTGGAACGGTAAAAAAGATCTGCAGCTAAAGATTAAAGAAATCAACACTTAAATCCACTGATCAATATTTTCCGGCAGAGATGAAGAAATTTGTGGTAATCTATTAGACTTATCAGCTTGAACCACTTGATCAGCCGCTTTGATAATTTGAGAAAATGCTGTTTCAAAAGGAATTTCTTTTTGGTGAGATCTCTCAATAACCGCCCTCATTGTTACTGCCCAAACTGATCGGGCGTGATTTATCTTTCTGTCAAATAAAGTTTTAATAAAAAGAGGATATTGACTGTTTGTATTAAAGAATAAATCGGAGATTGCCGTCGCCGGTCTTTCGTATTCCGTCTTGGTCATTTTTTGATCTAAAGCCAAAGATAGTAAAGCACTGCCTAAAACAATTAGATCTGAAGCGAATTCACGCTCCTTTGGCCAATTAAACTGTTTATCTATTTGTGTCAAAACCTCGGTGGTTTTAAGATCCCGCATCACTTGACCGACAATTACCGCCGCCTGTTCTGCTGAACAAGAACGATTCTCATTAGTAAGTCCTTCTCTAACGGTGTGTTGGGCGGAAAACCATTGAGCTAAACCGGGTGCGGTATCTGGTGATGACATAGTAAAGGTATTGTATTTGATTTTCCTTTATTGTCAACTCTTTTGTTTACCGGTAAAATCAATGTTATGGAAAGAACATTAGCACAACAGGCCAGCAAACACACTAATAAAACCATTTTATTAAAAGGTTGGGTTCATGCTGTCCGCAGCCACGGCAGGATTACTTTTTTTGATCTGCGGGATAGGACCGGTTTGATTCAGGTAGTGACTCAGGAAAAGATTAATCTTAAACCTGAATCAGTCATCAGTGTTACCGGCAAAGTGGTCAAAAGGCCGGAGCACTTAGTTAATCCTAAGCTAGCCACCGGGACTGTCGAAATCCAAGCCGAAAAAATTGCTTTAATTACTCAATCCAAAGAACTGCCTTTTCCCCTGGATTCCGACGGCCACGAAATCGACGAATCAATCCGTTTAAAATACCGCTACCTGGACCTGCGCCGGCCGAGACTAAATCAAATTATCCGCATCCGCTCTCAAGCCGTCAACTTTATCCGCCAATACTTGCTCAACCAGGATTTTGTGGAAATCGAAACCCCGATTTTAACCAAAACTACCCCGGAAGGCGCCCGGGATTTTCTGGTGCCGTCGCGTCTCCGGCCCGGTCAGTTTTACGCCTTGCCCCAAAGCCCCCAGCAGTATAAACAACTGTTGATGGTCGCCGGGTTTGAAAGATACTTCCAGATTGCCCGCTGTTTCCGGGACGAAGATCCCCGCCATGACCGGGCTTACGGTGAATTTACCCAGCTGGACTTGGAAATGTCTTTTGTGGACCAAAACGATATTCTGGAACTGACCGAAACCATGTTTACCCAGCTGGTTAAAATAATTTTTCCTGACAAAAAAATTTCCCGCTCTCCTTGGCCGAGAATCACTCACGCCGAGTCGCAAAACCAGTACGGTTCCGATAAACCTGATTTAAGAAAAGACAAACAAGATCCTTTAGAGCTGGCCTTTGCCTGGATTATCGACTTTCCTTTATTTACCAAGCAGTCAAAAGATGATTTTTATTACGGTTCCGGCAAGGCAAAATTTGCCCCCTCTCATCATATGTTCACCAGCCCTCACCCCGACGATATTCAGTTATTAGACAAAGATCCCTTAAAAGTCCGCGGCCTCCAGCACGACTTGGTTTTAAATGGTTATGAAGTTGGCGGCGGCTCAATCAGGATTCATGATCCGAAGATCCAGGAAAAAGTTTTTGAGTTGATCGGTTTTACCCAGGCGCAAAAAGAGGAATTCCGCCATATGCTCACTGCTTTTACTTACGGCGTGCCGCCGCACGGCGGGATTGCTCCGGGCATCGACCGGCTGTTAATGGTTCTTTTTAATGAACCTAACTTAAGGGAAGTGATGGCTTTTCCGGCAATTTCTTCCGGCCAGATTGCGGTTATGGCTGCGCCCTCTGCCGCCACATCCGAGCAACTCCGGGAACTTCACCTTAAAATTGTTAAATGAAACTCTTTTCAGAACTGGAAAATTTTCTTAAGAAATTTAAAACTAATCTTATCTTAAGTGCGATTTTTTTAAGCTTAATTCCGTTAAGCATCGATCTAATCCAAACCCAGCCTTTAGTTAGGCCGGTCAACTATCAATTTTTACCCCCCTCTGACTATCCGTTTAATCCTGCCAAGATACCGGCCCCGGCTGTCACCGCCAGGGGAGTGATCGTCATTGACACTGATTCCAAAGCCATTCTCTATCAGAAAAATCCTGATTTAAAACTTCTACCGGCCTCCACCGCCAAAATTATGACCGCTCTTATTGTCCTGGAAAATTATTCTTTAAATGATGTCCTCACCATTGATCCCCTTGACACTGAACCGGTGACCATGGATCTTCAACCAGGCGAAAAAATCACTGTGGAAAATCTGCTTTATGGTTTATTAGTTGGTTCTGCCAACGATGCCGCTTTAGCTTTAGCCCGGCACTGGCCGACCGGGGAAGCCGGTTTTATTGGCGCGATGAACCTTAAAGCTAAAAGCCTGCACTTATTTAACACTCAATTTACCAACCCCGTCGGCTTTGATAACTTTGGTCAATACACTACTGTTCATGACTTAAGCCTGTTAACCGCCGAGGCGATGCAGTCAACTGTTTTTAAACGCCTGGTATCCACTATCAGCATTACTGTGACTGATGTTGATCATACCGTCTCCCATGAACTAACCAACTTAAATTTGTTATTAGGCCAGGTAGCCGGTTTATCCGGCGTTAAAACCGGCTTTACCCAGTTGGCCGGCGAATGCCTGGTCACCTTAGTCCAAAGGCAGAATCACCGGATTATTACTGTCGTTTTAGGTTCCAGCGATCGTTTTGGGGACACCCGTCAATTAATTGACTGGGTTTTTGCCAATTTTAATTGGCAGGAGCTGTCTCCAGCCACTCATTAGTGATTGCCTGGACATAACCATAAAAACCATTATCACCCTCAAAGACAATGATGGGCAGTAAAAACCCGTTCGAACTTTCCCCGTCATAATAAGCTAAATAAATCCGCCTGATGGCAATTACTCCGGCGGCATTTTCTCCGCTGCTGGCAATAAAACCTTGTCTGGTTTGCAGTTCTCTCCAGGCTTGGCTGGCCGTTTTAGTCGGATAAGTCCCGGACTGTTCTAAATCTACCGGAAAGTAATTATACTCGGTTTGAATAATCTGCTTTTCTGCTTCCCTGGAGCCGGAAAAAATAATTCTCACTATCCCTTTTCCCGGATCTGTCGTCAACACTTTATTTTCTTCAATATCCGCTCTGAATAAATCAACCTGGACAAAATCCGCTTCTGATAAACTGATCTCCTTTTGATATTGGCCCGCGCTGAAGGTAAGGTAGGTAATTTCCGCCCGGGTTTGATTTAATTCGTCGTTTAATAAGCCAATTTGCCTTAAAAAATTTTTGGCCTGGGCGACGGCTTGTTCTTTCCCCGGCAGCTGTTTATCAGACAAAATGGTGGGATCAGTCTGCCAGTTTCTTTTCAAAGAAAATGAACCGTTAATAATATCCATTTCTAAAACACTGGGTAAAAATTCTTCACTTTCCCAGCGGTAGCGTCTTTCGGTAATTTCTTTAGGAGGATTGGCAAAATTCATTTTTTTAGCCGTTTGGTTGGCCTGGTCCAAAGCCATAAAGCTGGATCGAAATGTGGGCATTAAATATACGGTCGCTTTATCACCCAAATTTGGCGTTCCTCCGGTCGGCGTTTCCAGTCTCAGGGTTAATTCCGGGTGCAGTTTTTCCGGGAACACTAATGCCGGTAATTTACCGAACGTGACCGTCGCCGGCGGGGGCGGCGGTGGTTTAACCACCTTTAAATAAGTATTAAAAATAAACAACCCCAGCTTAAAGATTAAAAAAAACACTACTCCCGCCGCCGCAATCTTAATCAGCTTCTTGGTGGCAGCAGCCGTTTCCGTTAAAGTGGCCATGCTTTGAGTATATCTTTTATCTCTGATACAATTCAAGCCATATGGTCAGAGTTCGCTTTGCTCCCAGTCCTACCGGTATTCCTCATATCGGCAACACCCGCACGGCCTTATTTAATTATTTATTTGCCAGGCACAATTCCGGTAAATTTATTCTGCGCATCGAAGACACGGACCAAGCCCGTTTAGTGCCGGGCAGTTTACAAAAGATTTTAGAAATTTTAAAAATTGTCGGGATTCACTGGGATGAAGGCCCTTATATTCAGTCGGAGCGGCTGGCTATTTATCAAAAATATGCCCATGAGCTGGTTAAAAAGGGGGCCGCTTATCGTTGTTATTGCTCCCCGGAGCGGTTGAAAACTTTGCGCGGCCACGGTTACGATCGCCATTGTCTAGGCTTACCGCCCCGGAAACTTCCTTTTGTCATTCGTTTAAAAGTGCCTCAAACCGGCAGCACCGGCTGGCAGGATTTAATTCAGGGGAAAATCGTCTTTAAAAATCAACTTTTAGATGATCAGGTCTTATTAAAATCCGATGGTTTTCCCACCTATCATTTGGCTGTCGTTGTTGATGACCATTTAATGGAAATTTCCCATATTTTGCGCGGATCGGAATGGATTTCTTCCACCCCTAAACATATTCTGCTTTATCATGCTTTTGGCTGGCCAATTCCTCAAATCGGCCACTTTCCAATCATTTTAGGCCCGGATAAAAGCAAACTATCCAAACGTCACGGGGCTAAAAGTATTCTTGATTATCAAGCTGAAGGCTACTTGCCCGAAGCTTTAAACACTTTTATGGCTTATCTGGGTTGGTCCTACCGGGATAATTCTCAGATTTTATCCTTAGACGAGTTAATAAAATTGTTTGACATTAAAAATTTACATCAAACCAACGCGATTTTTGATTTGCAAAAACTTAATTACTTTAATGCCAAACTAATCCGGCAAACCCCGCTTAAAACTTTACTTCAATTAATTAAACCGTTTCTTAAGTTTAAACTGCCGGAGGAAAAATTAATTAAAATTATCCCTTTAATTCAGGAGCGATTGATTAAGCTGGCAGACATTAATGATTTGATTGAATATTTTGTTATCCTGCCGAAAGTAGATCCGAAAGCCTTATTGGCTGAATCAAAACTATCGCCGGCAGAAACTATAAAATATTTACAAGCAGTTATTCAGGTGCTTGAAGTCACGAAAGATCTCGAAACCGATTTACACCAATTGCAGCAGCAATTAAATTTATCGCCGCGCCAGGCCTTCATGACTTTGAGGTTAGCGGTGGCCGGCCGGCCGGCCACACCGCCGTTATTCGACGTTCTCTCCATCTTGGGAAAAAATGAAGTAGTCAAGCGCCTCACCTATGTCCAAAAAACTCTTGGCTAGCGCCGGCTTAACCGGTATTTTACTTTTAACTGCCGGCAGTCAACCACTTCAGGCCTTGCCGGAAAAAGCTCCGGAACAAAGACTGCCCTTAGGTTTAATTACCAAAGAGGAAATAGCCAAACTTCTAAAAAAATTATTAACCAAATCTTTGCCGGCGGCCACCCGGGTTTTAACTGAAACAGAAGAGCAGGCTTTGTCCGATCTGATTCAGTCAACTTTAGGCATCAAAGCCGTGGTCGAATTGGACGGCAACCGTCTTAATCACCAAATCGGCTTAATGGGTTTGGAACAGTATTTAAAGCGTTTTCCCGGCGACAATCTTTCCGGCCGGAACTTTCCCCAGGCCGGTCTGGCTCCGGGTAAAGGCGCCTGGGGTTATTTTGCTCCTTCCAAAAACCTATTAACCGCCAACTTGGCTCAAAAAGAAAAATACTATGTAGCCGTGCAGACTTTATACTTGCCGGATTGGCAGACCAGACTGGGTGAGTTATACCGCTGGTATCAATATCGAAAAGTGCTGGTGCTTAATCCTGATAATGGTTCAGTCGTCGTGGCGGTTATCGCTGATGCCGGTCCGGCTAAATACACCGGCAAACAGTTCGGCGGCTCGCCCCAGGTAATGTTTGATCTGGGTTTTTACCCCCGACGCGCCAAAGGCAAAGTTATTGTCTTATTTGTCGACGATCCCCAGGATAAAATCCCCTTAGGCCCGGTTACTCATCCGTTAGATCAACCAGCGCCTGCCCTAATTTAATTATATGTATAAATTTAAACTCTTGTTGATTATTTTTAGTCTTTTATTTTTTGCCGCTCAGCCGGCTGAAGCGATCGTTGATCCTCTGGCTGTACCCAACAACCGTTTTGGCATTCACGTTTTAGAACCGGAAGACTTACTGCCGGCGGCTAACTTAGTTAATACCCAAGGCGGCGACTGGGGTTATGTCACGCTGGTGTTACGGCTTAATGATTTGAATCAGGCAAAATGGCAAACCATGTTTGACGAAATGCGCCGGCGCCGCCTGATCCCCATTGTCCGGTTGGCTACCATTCCGGAAAATTCGCACTGGGTTAAACCTAAACTGGAAGACACCGATCGAACCGTGGAATTCTTAAACTCCCTGAACTGGGTGATCCAAAACCGCTACGTGATTTTATTCAACGAACCTAATCACGCCAAAGAATGGGGCAACGAGTTAAAACCCCATGAATATGCCGCCATTGTCCAAGAGTTTCACGGCAAATTTAAAGCCGCTTCCGCTGATTTTTTCCTTCTCCCCGCCGGTCTCGATACGGCCGCTCCCAACTCTAAAGACACCATCGCGGCCGCCGAATACTGGCGGCAAATGTATCTGGCCGACCCTGGAATATTTCAATTGTTTGACGGCTGGAATTCGCACAGTTACCCCAACCCTGGTTTTTCCGGTCCGGTCATTGGTACAGGCTTGGGCAGCCTTCAGAGCTATTTGGCGGAAATTAACTACCTGGGCCGGTTTGGTTTGCCGGGAAATTTACCGGTATTTATTACCGAAACCGGCTGGATTAATACCGCCGGCGATTTGGCTGAGTTTTTCGCCCGGGCTTTTACCCGAATTTGGGTTCAGCCCAACTTAGTTGCCGTCACCCCTTTTATCTTAAATTATCCTGATGCTCCTTTCAGCCAGTTTTCCTGGCAAATTCCTCATTCCCAGGAATTTTACCCCCATTACTACCGGGTTGTCTCCTTAGCCAAAATATCCGGCCGGCCGGAACAAATCCACGCCGGTCAATTAATTAAAGCGGACATACCCCAATCTTTAGTTGACAGTTCTCATTATCAATTTAAACTGCAATTTAAAAACACCGGCCAGTCGATTTGGAATCCTGCCGATTTTTCTCTTGCCCTTACCGGCAATTTTCCGCCTGATTTAATCAAAGTTAGTTCTTTGTCCGCGACTGAACCCGGTCAAACAGCTGAGTTTACCTTGGATTTCATCACGCCCGCTATTCATAACCGTTACCAGCTTGGTTTCCAGTTAAAATTTAAAAGTAAGCCATTTGGAGAAGAATTTAAATCAGAGGTTAACATTGTCCCGCCGCCGACCTTGATTGCCAAGGTGAAACTGCTCTTTAAAAAGTCGGTTTCCGCCGCCGACTTTAAATTATTGGTTTACGATACCGATAACCAATTGCAAACCAAGCTGCCTTTAGCTGTTGCTTCCGGCCAAAGCCAGCCGATTCCGCTTTATAACTTAATTCCCAATCAAATTTATCGCTTTGTGATTCTTAAACCTTTGTATTTGCCCCGCCAGCTAATTGCCCAGCTTAATCCTGACCAAACCACAGTCAAATTTAAAACCATGCTGCCTTCTTTTGCCGACCTGATTAATTTAATTTTTTAACCACTTCACTATCTTGGCATTAGTTTGCAGGTTCATTACCCATTCCTGCATCTTCGCGCTTTCGGTCCCGGCCATTTTTTCCACCAGCTTATTTAGTTTAATGGTATTAATCAAATCTTCTTTTTTCATTCCCTGCAGTTCTAATAACTGGTCCAAGGTCATTCCTTGTTGCTGGCTGTACTCTTCAGCCTGTTTGATTTCGTTATTAATCTCTTCTTCGCTGATAAAGGCTTTTTGTTTTTTCGCCTCCTGCGTAATCAGCGTTTTCACCAGCAAGCTTTCAAAAGCTTGTTTGCCGGCCATCTTGTTAATTTCTTGGCTATAACTGACTCTCCAAACCGGTTTACCGTTCACAATTGCCACTACCAAATTCGCTTTAAAATAATAAAGCAAGCCGATCAGCGCCAAACCCACTGCCAGCCACTTAAACGCTTTTAACTTCTTAACCGCTTTTTTAGAAATTTTAACTTTTTTCATACCTTTTATTTTTTATACTTGATAATTTATCCATCATAGCATTAAATGAAAACTATGACAAAATCAATTCATCCGGAGTATCAATACCTTAACTTATTAAAGGATATTTTAGCTCATGGCCAATGGAAAATTAGTCATTCCACCGGTGTTAAACTAAAATCTGTTTTCGGCCGCCAGATCCGTTTTGATTTATCAGCCGGTTTCCCTTTATTAACTACCAAAAAAACTTTTATCCGCGGCATTATTCATGAACTGATCTGGTTTTTATCCGGTTCCTCCAACATCAAATATTTAATCGACAACAATGTTCACATTTGGGATGAATGGGCCTACAAAAAATACACTTGGGGAGTTACCAAGCCGATTCCTTATGAAGACTTTGTGCTAAATTTAAAAAATAAACCCGGTTTTGTCGAAAAATACGGCAATTTAGGCGCAGTCTACGGCGTTCAATGGCGCCAGTGGCCTGCCTCGACGCGAAGCGGCGGGCCTAAAACCATTGATCAGTTAGGCTGGGCGATTGAAAAAATCAAAACCTATCCGCAGAAAAAACACTACGTTATCTCTGCCTGGAATGCCGGCTGCATCTATGAAATGTCCGGCAGCCACAGCGCCTCAATGGTGATTGCTCCTTGCCACACTTTATTTCATATCAACATTACCGCTGGCAAACTGTCTTTGCTTCTTTATCAGCGTTCTGCTGATATGTTTTTAGGCGTTCCTTTTAATATTGCCAGCTACGCTCTTTTAACCCTGATGCTCGCCCAGGTGACCGGTTACCGGCCGGGGGAGTTTATCCATACTTTTGGCGACGCTCATATTTATGAGAACCATATTGAACAGGTTAAAGAGCAATTGACCCGGACCCCCCGTCCTTTTCCTCAAATTAAAATTAACCCCCAAGTGACCAAGATTGACGACTTTAAGTTCGAAGATTTCCAAATCGTTAATTACAATCCTTATCCGCCGATCAAAGCGGACATTACCGTCGTGGGAGGCTTTTAGGATATCACACACCCGGTGTGTGATAGAGGTAATTATGGAAGTTATTATATTAGCGGCCATTACCGCAGATGGTTTTATTGCCCGATCGCCGGACGACCGGTCGTTTGACTGGAATAGTGCCGAAGACAAGCAATTTTATGTCCAAACCATTAAGTCGGCCGACGCGGTGGTAATGAGTTCCAAGTCGTTTAGAATAATTAAAAAATTTCCCCGGGGTTTAACTTTTGCCGTTTATACCAGAAAACCTGATGATTTTAAAAATCACCGACCCGATGTTATTAAAGCCTTTCCTACACAAGATTCTCCCCAACAATTAATCCAAAAACTGCAAAAATCAGGTTTTAAAAAAATTGTCATCGCCGGCGGATCCTCTATTTTTAATCTGTTTTTAAAAGCCGGAGTAGTTAATCAGCTTTTTTTAACAGTTGAACCGATTTTATTCGGTCAGGGAGTTAATTTATTAAATCAACTAGTTAATATCAAGCTGAAATTAGTCAAATGCACTCATCTGTCTTTACGAACTATTCTTTTAGAATACGATGTCCTTAACTAACATTTATTTCCCAGGAGAAAAAATTAAATATATCACTCCCACTTGGGATGAGATGAATCAGCTGGCTTTTAAAATTGCCCGGCAAATGCTGGCCGCCGGAAAAAAGTTCGACCGGATTGTTACTTTAGCCAAAGGCGGCTGGCCGCTGACCCGTTCCTTAGTTGATTTTTTGTCGATTAAAGAAGTTGCCAGCATCGGGATTAAATTTTATTCCGGTATTAATCAGAGATTTTCTCAGCCTAAAATTTATCAGGACTTTCCGGTTAAATTAAGCGGCGAAAAAGTGTTGCTGTTTGATGACGTGGCGGATACCGGGGAATCTTTTAAATTTACCAAAGATCATTTGTTGAAAGGCAACATTAAAAGCCTTACCACCGCTTCGCTTTTTTATAAACCTCACTCAGTTTTTAAGCCTGACTATTATGCTTTTGAAACTTCCGCCTGGATTATTTTTCCCTATGAAGAGGTTGAAGCCATGATTTTTTTAGCCGATAAATGGGCAAAACAAGGTTTAACTTCAGCCGCGATTAAAACCCGTTTTCTTCAGTTTGGTTTTCCTGAACCAATAATTCAATTCTATGGCCGCCAAACCATATAATCCGGCCATTGACCTGCTCCGTTTTATATCTATTCTGGCGGTGGTGTTAATCCACACTACTACCAGGACCCTGGAAATGACCCATTATCAGTTATATCAGACTCCCTGGACTTTATTGCTTCATCAAATTACCCGCTTTGCCGTGCCCTTATTTTTTATGATTTCCGGTTTTGTTTTGGAGCTAAATTACGACAATCAGGCCAGTTATTGGCAATACTTAATCAAGCGCCTTAACCGGATTTTTATTCCTTATGTTTTTTGGAGCGCTGTTTATTTTTATTTTGTCTATACCCGGCATGGCCCTGATTTTCTCTCCGCTCTGATTTACGGCAGCGCCTCCCACCAGTTATATTTTATTCCCGCCCTGCTGGTCTTTTATTTAATTTTTCCCTTATTCCACTGGCTCTATCGTTTTTTTGCCCGCAAATGGATTTTGCTTATTTTAGCAGCTGTCGAACTTTGTCTGTTGTCCGCTGATTATTATCAGCACTCCCTGCGCTTTTTTTATCCTCTGGGGGTAGCCCTATATAACTTTTATGTCTTTATTTTAGGCATGGTGGTTTCCCATTATCACGATCAGCTGATCGCTTTTGTCAAAAAATGGCTGGCGGTTTTAATCCCCTTGACTGTCTTCCTCGCCGGTTATATTTTTTACTCCGGCCGCGGCCTCTTTTATCAAACCGGCGACATCGGCTATTTTTACTCCAACTGGCGGCCGCAGGTTATGCTTTACACTTTAGTCTTTTTCGCGGTTTTTTACTATTTCTTTACCATTATTCGCTTTAACCTGAAAATTGTTAAAACCATATCCGGCCTGTCTTTTCTGGTCTTTTTCCTTCACATTATTGTTTTGGAAAAAATTTGGGCTTTAATCGGTACACCGCTTCACCCGGCCTTTTGGTATGATCCTCTCTTTTTCCTTCTAACCGCCGCCGTTTCCTTTTTTATTGCTTACCTTGTTCATAAAATTCCCTATTTCAAGATTATTAATATCTTAAGCCAATAATTTTTCTAATCGCAGTCGTCAGGAACTTCCTCCTTATTTACAACTTTTGACAAGTATTGTATAATGAATACATATTCAATTAATATCCGAAAGAAGGTGAGAAAATATGCCAGGATTTGATCAGACCGGTCCCCAAGGCAAAGGCCCGCTGACCGGCAGAGGCTTTGGTCCGTGCGGAAGAGGCCGGGGCTTAGGCAGATACTTTGGCTGGAATGTTCCTCAGACAAAAAAAGAAAAGGTCGAGGACATTCAAGCCTATAAAAAAGCACTGCTGGAAGAAATGGAAGATTTAGAAAAGAAGCTTGCTAATTTACAGAAGCAAAAGTAAACTAAAATTATGCCAAGGCATAAAATACCCCGCTGTGTGCGGTTTAATCCGGATGTTTATTACTTTAAGCCTCGGGGAATTCCTTTGCGGGAGTTGGAGGAAATAGTTTTGTTTCCTGATGAACTGGAGGCGTTAAAGTTATACGAACTTGACGGTTTGGAACAAATTCATGCCGCTGTCAAAATGAAGATTTCCCAGCCGACCTTTGCCCGGATTTTAGCTAGTGCTAATAAAAAAATCGCTGAAGCGATTATTAAAGGCAAAGCTATCAGAATAGAAAAAATCAGTCACTAAAGGTTCTTTGAAGGATAAAAAAATCGTGGTGGAAAGCGGCAATTGCCAAAAAAAGGAGTATTGCTTAAAATAATTTATGCTCAAAAAGATAGTTAAATCCCTGCTGATTTTCGGCTTATTTTTATCTTTGGTCAAACCGGCCTTAGCCGCTGATGTCACTCTTCATTTATTTTGGGCTTCGGGGTGTCCTCACTGTACCAAAGAAAAATCATTTTTGAATGGTTTAAAACAAAAGTATCCTCAACTGCTGATTAAAGATTATGAAATCACGGCCGACCGTAAAAATTTGGAATTACTGCAAAAAGTTGGGGTTGAACTCCAAGCTGATGTGTCTGGTGTTCCTTTTACGGTGATTGGCAAAGAACATTTCAGCGGTTACTTCAATGATGAAACTACGGGCAGGGAGATTGAAGCGGCGGTTAAATGTGCGGTGGAAAATGGCTGTCAAGATTTGGTCGGCGGTTTATTGCCAAGCATTCCTGAAACTCTAAAAGTGCCGATTTTTGGTGAGTTACGGATAAAAACCTTGTCTTTGCCCTTGTTAACCCTAATCGTGGCATTTTTGGATGGGTTTAACCCTTGTGCGATGTGGACGCTTCTTTTACTGATAGGTTTACTTTTAAGCATGAAAGATAGGAAACGAATGTGGGCTTTGGGAATCGCTTTTATTGCCTCGTCTGCCTTTATTTATTTTCTATTTTTGTCCGCCTGGCTGAATTTGTTTCTTTTCTTAGGTTTTGTGGTTTGGGTAAGGGTTTTAATTGGTTTGGCGGCTTTGGCCGCCGGCGGATATTATTTGAAAGATTACCTTGTCAATAAACAGGGCAGCTGTAGTATCATGGGCGATGCCAAACGCCGGAAGATATTTGAAAAGATACGGAGTATTATCCAAAAGCGCTGGTTTATTTTAGCTCTTGGCGGAATTATTCTTCTGGCCGCGGCCGTTAATTTAGTTGAGTTAATTTGTTCTGCCGGCCTGCCGGCAATTTACACCAAAATCTTAAGCCTCTCTAATCTGCCGGCTTGGCAATACTACCTTTATCTGGTGTTTTACATTCTGG
>Ga0210020_1001541_pt1 | contig 19731 bp, 16 predicted proteins | sample CryGeymeta201514_FD_183980 | JGI IMG/M metagenome (GOLD analysis project Ga0210020, IMG submission 183980) | Groundwater microbial communities from Crystal Geyser aquifers in Utah, USA - Crystal Geyser metaG 2015-14 (SPAdes) (version 2) | ecosystem: Environmental > Aquatic > Deep subsurface >... | reverse complement strand
GTTCCTTCATTTATATCCAAACCGTCGAGAGTCAGATGGTCCGGTGAGGCGAATTTACCGCCAAGAAGAGTCTTGTCGAACTTGGGTGTGATTTCCTTGATTATTTCGAGTTTGTCAGGCTTGGCTCCAGAAGCTATAAGCAGCGAAGGGTGGGCGGGTTCGTGTAAGATCCCTTGGAAGATAGAAACTTCCCTATCAAACTGAAAACCTGTACGTGTAGGGGTAACTTCGGGTATTATTTGGAGGCTGGTACAGGGCCGGTAATTGGCAAAAGCTTCGTAAATATAGATATCGGCGCCATGACTCAATTCTCTGCCAAATTCCCTCGTAATAGATTCTTCCCGTGGATCGAACCTCAAGTTCTCCATTAGAGCGAGGGGGAGTTCCCCCTTCCAACACTCCCCTGGAGAAAAACCCGAAGATATAAATAAAATATCTTGATGAGTCAATCTTTTTAGATCGTCTCGAACCGGAGCGAGGCTAAAGGCAGGATCTAGTTCTTCAGGGCGACCCAAATGCCCTATCAGACAGGTCCGGTGAGCATGCTCCAGACAAAGCTTGAGAGTAGGTAAAAGCGACTCAAGCCGGAAAGTGTTCTCTACTCTGCTATCCTTGATGGGCACGTCCAAATCGGCTCTGAGAAGAACGTTTTTACCCTTGAGTTCATTGGCTGTAATCATATAGATTGAGTTTACCACTGAGATAAGTTTAGGCACAGATTGGGCTGATAGACAGGGTGGCTGTATCCACTCGGAGTACGCTCGGGACCTCGGCCTAGTAAGGCGCTCGGTTTGACTTTAGGTAGTTTGATATGATATGATACTGTTTCGCTTGAGAGATTGAGCGTTTTTTGTGCCTTACGCGGGCTATCGCCCGCATCTATGATACAAATACAACCCAAAAAAAGAACATCTCATCCCATCTCCAAACTCTTCAGGCCAATGTTCGAAAAAAGAAATTTAAAAGCCGCCTTGGGCGGTGTGATTTCCATGACTACATTGGCTTCGGGCATGTTTGTATTGCCGGGAGACCAAACTATCTTAGCCTCAACCAATATCCAACCTTTCGATGAAAACATAGTAATCGAGACCAAGAGGGGCTTGGTAACTGTGATTCCGGAAAACACAGGCGTATCGCAAGAATTCCATTATGGACACCCTGGTTTAGACATTACTGCCTCATTGGGGTCGAAGATCCACCCACTTAAAGACGGTGTCGTAGTTCTCATGAGTTTTACCAGATGGGACTATGGCCGATCTGTGGTCATCGACCACGGAAACGGGCTTCAGACCAGATATGCTCATATGGGAAAGATTTTTGTGGAAGAGGGAGAGAAAGTTACTACAGACATGACGGTCGGTGAAGTGGGACTTACCGGTAGAACAACCGGACCCCACCTCCATATCGAGGTACTAAAGAATGGTCGAATGGTAAACCCAAGATCGTATTTGTCTCTTACGAAGGCTAACTAAAGATTTCAACAGTTTTGTGTGTAACTTAGACTGATTTATCCGTTGATTTTGTTGTGTGAATAACCTCTTTTTTTTGTGGATATGTTGACTAGTGATAAAATATTGAAAACGAACACTTACAAAGGAGGCTACGTGGACGAACTAACATATTTTGTTGGGTACGATTTGCTGGCTATTCGTACCATTATGAAAGGTAATAGTCGCGGTTGCGATATAGCGATACACAAAGGTGTCAATTATGTAATTATTTTTGTTCTGACTGAGGTTTCCCTACCAGATATGGGGTTTGCGGATTACAATACAATGCAAAACGGAAACCGTCCTTCGTTCTTTACCCCAAAATCAAAAGATGAGGTTCTTGAAATACTGTCGAAGCATTTCAGGTTGGTTAACAAGGGGCGGTGGAAACTAGTCCATTCCCATACCACCCATGTTGGGCATGTCAGGAGTGGCACTCTTCTCTTCCGGAATGTCGTACGCCCCAAAATAACTAAATTAAACCAACGGTCTTAAAAAGTTCCAATACGTCTGCTCCTGAAACCTTTCCTTCTCCTTCTTCAAAATCAAGTACCCTTTCGACTGCTTCAGGGTTTATATTGTCGCCTGATCTCGACATATGTACATTCGATAAATTCCACGAATTTTCATAAATTAAATTCCCGATCGAACCGAGCTTTCTCTTTAGATAAGTTTCCCGTCCATGACTTGCGAAATTTGACCGTACCAATTCGTCAACCATTGCCCACATCCATTGAATTGCTGCTTTTAAGACTTGACCTTGCATTGTCTCATCTGGAAGATAACATTCATCCTCTTTGATTATTATCATTTTTTCCATGATCAGACGCAGGCATCTTTCATTTTCTGAATTGTTGGATATTTGATTGAAATCCATGCTTTCAAAATGTCTTTCCAGAGCTAAATTTTCTATTCTGTTCCCTGCCTCTCTGACCCCAGACAGATCTCCATCTTTACTGATTTTTTTGATGTTTGAATTGATGTTTTTGACCATATCCAAAGTGATATCTGGTCTCAATCGATTGCCAACAATTACCTTGTTGTTTAGTGCCTCGACAATTTTCTGATTGTCACCTAAAAATTTGATTTTTTGTCGATTCATTTCCGCTGTACAAGCAAATTCAATCAATACTCCACACATTAGTTTCTTTCTATCTGCGTGAGAACCGGCAACTACTTTTATCCATTCGATTAGTTCATTGTCATTAGATTGTGTACCAATAGTATCGACCACTCTGGTTAATATATATTTCCAGTCCCAATCGAAGTCACCTAGTTTGGCCATAACTTCCCCTTCAATTTCTTCAAGTAATGCATCTTGACCCTCATTACGGTATTTTTGCATTTCTCCTAAGAACTCTGAGTTCTGACGTTGATAAATTTGTGAACATTCGCTTTCAATTGACTTTTGTGCTTGATCCTTTATTTGCCGTGCCTCATCTGAGCCGTTTGGGTATACAAAATTGAATATTTTGATTAAGTTTGTTTCTGGCCTTTGGTCTTTTGGCTCAAACGATTCTGTCTCTTTACACATATCTAGATTATATCTCAGAACAAAAAAATCCCCGGTTAAAGGGATTTTTTCTGCAAAGGACAAATTACATATCCATGCCGCCCATGTTGGGCATGGCAGGAGTGGCACTCTTCTCTTCCGGAATGTCGGTGATGAGACATTCGGTCGTCAGAATCATACTGGCGACAGAGGCGGCGTTTTGTAAGGCCGATCTAGTGACTTTGACAGGATCAAGGATACCGGCCTTAAGCATGTCTTCGAACTCTAAAGTGAGAGAATTAAAGCCGTATGAAAGGCTTTTGTTTTCTTCAACCTTTTTGACCACCCAACCGTCGTCGGCTCCAGCATTTTTTGCCAACCAGCGGAGAGGCTGAGAAAGGGATTGCTTCACGATTTCAATTCCAACTTCTTCGTCTGAATTATCAGCCTTGATGTTTTTTAAGGCCTGACCGGCGCGAATGAGGGCAACTCCACCTCCAGGAACTATGCCTTCGTCAATAGCGGCTTTAGTAGCCCCTACAGCATCCTTGACACGTTCCTTAAGCTCATTGAGCTCTACTTCAGTGGCGGCACCAACCTTAATGACAGCCACCCCACCGGCAAGTTTGGCAACACGTTCTGCTAGTTTCTCTTTGTCGAATTCGGAAGTGGACTTTTCCAATTCGTGACGAATTTGGTCGAGGCGGGCTTTAAGAGCTTTTTTGTCCCCTTTTCCGCCAATAATTTGGGTGTTATCTTTGTCGGACCAGACCCTATCGGCGCGTCCAAGATCCTCAATGGTAACAGAGTCGAGTTTGCGGCCGGTATCTTCGGAAATCAAGGTTCCACCAGTAAGGATGGCAATATCTTGTAGTAGTGCTTTTCGACGATCCCCAAAGGCAGGGGCCTTGAGGGCAAGAATATTAAAGGTGCCACGCATTTTATTGACGACTAAAGTGGCTAGAGCTTCTCCTTCAATGTCATCGGCGATGATAACAATGTTTTTGCTGACTTTCATCGTATTCTCAAGAAAAGGAAGAAGGTCGCTGATGGCGGAGATCTTTTGGTCACTGATGAGGATGTAAGGGTTTTCAATGACAGCTTCCATACTGGCTGGATCGGTGACAAAATAAGCGGAGGCATAGCCTTTGTCAAACTGCATGCCGTCTTTGTGTTCGATCTCAAACTCCATACCCTTTGATTCTTCGACGGTAACAACTCCATCACGACCGACGAGTTTAAGTGCTTCGGCGATTTTGGCACCGATTTCCGGATTTTGAGCCGAAATAGTAGCGACTGACTGCCAGTCACTCTCGGAAAGATCAGTTTTTATTTTTTGCAGTTCCCCTACTATGGCAGTAACCGCCTTATCGATCCCTCTTTTCATTTGCATCGGATTGGCACCGGCAGTGATGTTCTTCATACCGGCGAGGACAATTTGTTGAGCCAAAAGAGTCGCGGTAGTGGTTCCGTCCCCGGCGATGTCGTTGGTTTTACTGGCAGCTTCCTTGACTAGCTGGGCACCCATGTTTTCAAAAAGATCGGCAAGCTCGACTTCTTTAGCTACGGAGACACCGTCGTGAAGGACGGCTGGGGCACCCCACTTTTTATCAATAGCCACATTGCGACCTTTAGGACCGAGTGTAGTAACCACGGCTCTGGCGAGCTTGTTAACTCCACTAACTAATTTGGTACGTGCTTCTTCGGCGAAAATAATTTGTTTGGCCATTTTTAGATATTTTAAATATTAAATTGTAAATTGCTCATTTATTTCGAGACTATGGCGAGAATATCGTCGAACTTGAGGAATTGATACTCTGTGTCACCGATCTCAACTTCGTTGCCTCCCCATTTTTTATAGAGAACCGTATCGCCCACTTTGGCGGGTGAACTAACTTCGACACCACGGTCGTTAATTAATTTTCCACTGATTGCGAGAACGGTACCGTACTGAGGTTTTTCCTCATGTGAATCTGGTAAATAGAGCCCTGAAGCGGTCTTTTTTTCTTGTTTAGCCGGTTCGACCAAGAGAAAGCCTGGCGCTGGTTGAAGTTTTTTAACAGTAAGAGTGTTAACCATATTTGATTTGGATATTTAATTGATAAATATTTTCTGGATTGCTTCGGCTCGCGTACGAGACTCGCAATGACATGGATGAGTATATCAGAAAAATAGCAATCAACCGTCATGACTGCTATTTTAAAAACTAAATGATTTTTTTGTCAAGAGGCACTAGATATCAAAAAATCATCTCTTTGAACAAACACCGCCGGCGTCTGGATATTTGCCGTCTAATTTGCAATAGAACCCATCTGGGCACTGATTTTCCGGAAGATTTGCGGCAATGCCTCCACAAGATTTCCCTTCAACTGAAGGAGGGGTTGCTAAGATTACGTTCCATTTGCAGTCAGGAAACCCATCGGGGGCACTAAAGTCATCAAGTTTTTGATTATAAACATCGACGGAAAGACAGCCTTGTTCGGACTGTTTGTCCGAACAATACATAGAATAATTTTGTTTGGCAGTTAACTCCTCCGTATTAATCTCGACTTCGTATGTAGCGGTGCAAGAACCAGGAATCCCCATTGTTTCGGTGAGTGAAGGAGTTGGAGAAGGAGAAATTTCTGGGGTAATAGAAGAAAGACCTGGAGATATGGGAAGAAAATGTGAGGCGAGGACACCGAGCAAGGTGCCAAAAAGGATTAAGGCGATTCCGGAAAATAAGGTTTTTATTAGAGGGTATGAAGATTTTTCAGCGGGAGGATTTTCCTGGATTGGTGGGGGGGTCGCCGCTATACCCTGTGGGGAGAAGGTTTCGTCTTGCCCCCAGGCTTGGGGTGGAGTGTAACTGACTTCTTGCGTCACCGGGGATGGGTCCGGATCCGAAACTACCGTTTTGAAAGTTTCTTGACTTTTCATGATCGAGTCTTCCGGAGAAAGTATTAGATTCTGATCTTTCTGGTCTTGGTTTTGGTTCGGGTCCATGTTTTGTTGATTGATTAGTAGACAGAAGACCTTTTTCCATGAGCACTCGGAGAAGGTTGGTGATCATCCTCAACCTGCCGCCGGAATTGGTCTCTTTTATTAGTTTATACGCTTCGTCGTAATTTAGCCATTTAGCATCGTCAAATTCAGTCGCCCCGATAGTAATATCGGTAGTTTTGGTGTCTGAGATATAAAAATAATAATATTTCCCTTTCATCACCACTGGTTCGTCTGAATCAGTAACCATATCTCTGAGTCCTTGTTTGCTTGGAGGAAACTCAATCTTGTCGACGGAAACCAGTTTAATGTCTTCACTACATGTTTTGACAAAGTCCTCCGTGACCTCTTCTCCCATTTCTTGAAAAAAAGTCTCTTTAATTGTTTTTTTGTTGTCCACTCCCCCCTGGGGCAGGGTCCATTGGTTAAATGATTTCTGATAGGTGAGAAGGATTTTTTTATCATTTAAGAAGCAACCAACAACGCTGGGGCGTAAGCCCTGTTGGCGAAGGGCATCTAGGTCGGCGAGAGTGGGTTCGGCGAGACCTGCAATGACGGGGGAAGACGCTATTGCGGGCGGGATGAATCCCGCCCCTACAGGAGATTTGGAGGGGGGAATTTTGAAGGAGTTGGGTTTGGACAATGGAGGGGTGGGGGGAAGCTGAGGTTGGTATGATGACTTTGGAAATGTTGATGGAGTGAGATTGCCACGGTTCGGGGTACCGAAACTCGCAATGACGGGTGTAGTGGTTGTAGGAGTGGGTGAATTGTCAGGGGTTCTTAGGGCCTTGGGAATGTAAGGAGGCTCCGTAAATCTTTTGGCGGCCGGGGTCATGATGGCTGTAACCTGGGACATATCCATTGGCTCTATTTTTCGATAGTACTTCTCATAAGTAGAGGCGAGGACTTTTTCTTTTTGATGAGTCAAGGTGTCAGGTAGCGGTAGTCCATAGGAGGAGAAAGGTTGTGTCATTTGGGAATCGACAGACATTTTCATAGCCAATTGATACTTACCTAGTCCTACGAGATCGTCTGCCGTATAGAGATTATTCAGTTCTTTGACGATGCGATCGGCATCGGAAGCACCAACAACATAACTCATAACAGTTCCGACATTACCAAAGATGGCATTTTGAATTTCTTCAGGTAATTGGGCGATGTACTGATTAGCAAGAATTAGACCAAGTTTATATTTTCTAGCTTCAGAAAGAATCTTCACAAAAGAGGAGGTGGCGAAGTTTTGGAACTCATCGACATAGAGAAAGAACTCTTTACGTTTATCTTCAGTTATATGAGCCCGATTCATGGCCGCAATTTGGATTTGAGAAATGAACATGGCGCCGAGAAGGGCGGCGTTGTCTTCTCCTATCTTACCTTGAGGTAAATTTAAAATTATTATCTTGCCGGTATTCATCATATCCTCAAAATCGACAGTGCTCTTGGGATGGTTAATGATGTCTCGGATTGTAGGAGAGGTAACAAATTGACCTACTTTATTTAATATAGGGGCAATGGCTTCGGTTTGAAACTTTTCGGAATATTTATCATATTCGTCACGCCAAAAGTTGACAAGAATAGGATCAGTGACGTGGATTAGACATTCTTTTTCCCGGAAATCTTTATTGGTGAGAATGCGAGGAACGTCGGCCAGTGTCGTTTCCGGTTTGTAAACCAGAGTAAGCAAGGTGTTCCTCAAAATGTATTCCAGACGAGGCCCCCAAGAGTTACCATAAAGTTTACTAAAGATGGAGACAATACTGGAAGCAACCATTTCCCCTTGAGCTGGATTTTTGACATAGAGAGGATTCATCCAGAAAGATATTCCAGGAACCGAGGGGTCTAAATAAGCGACTTCATCGATGCGATTCTCCGGAATATAATCCAAAAGGACTTCGGCCGCATCACCGTGAGGATCAACAAAAGCAACTCCTTCTCCGTGTTGAATATCGTTGATGGCCATACGACCGATGATAGTTGATTTACCGGTTCCCGACTTCCCCAAAATGTAAGTATGGCGAAGTCTATCGATCCCCTTCTTCATACCAAAGATGGCCAGGTGATTTTTATACTCGGTCTTCGCAAAAAAATTGTACAGATGTCTTTCACTCTCCGGCAAATTCTCGTCAACGGGAAGATTGGTTGGAGCTTCACCTTTTAAGGTTTTACCCCAGGCAATGCCTTTGATGGGAGCCAGTAAGACGCCTGGAAGATGGAACATGGCAGTAATTTCACCATAATTGAGATATTGATATTGATTCGCGTATTTCGCGGAGCGATCCAGTATCATCTGGCGGAGTTTTTTGAGTGATCCTGAGTATTTTGGTATTTTTAATTTGAAGCTGTTACCTTCCGACAGAGCATAGGTGCCGAACGCCGCAGCTATTTGAGACAGAAGTTGATTGGAGGTGTGTTGGTCGTGGGTGATAGTAGCCAGACGAATGTCACACGAATAAGCCGGGTAGATTAATTTTTTTTCGATAATAGCTTTATATGGACTTGGTTTACTTTTGGCGGTATCTGTCGCCGTAGCGGGCGTGACTATTTCTAACTGCGAACGGGCGGATTTTTGCCAATTTTTGGGTGCGGCAAATAAACAGAGCTGAATAATGCCAGCCTGACCAGCTGGAATTCTAGCAAGACTACCAAGAATGGAGGCCATTTGATCTACTTTATCGTCAAGCGTGTTGTTTAGAGAAAGATACGAAGGACCAGTAAGGACGAGCTGACCAAAGGCAGCCTGTCCGTGATTCAGCCAGTCGGGGAGATAGTCTTTCATGGGGGTAATGAGGGCGGTGGGATATTGAGCAGCGATCTGGGCACGAACAAGATGTTCCAATCTCTCGGGGCAGGCAATTATAAAGAATGTAGTTTGATTAAGATTGACGATCTCCAAACAGATAGTTTCGTATGTCCCTAGTAGACGATCCAAGAAACCGGCTTTGAGTGAAGTTCTGAAGGAGGAGAGAAATTCGATAAAAGCCACTTGCCCCGTGAGAGAGTCTTTGGCTGGACGAATCTGCAGAACAGAGTATTTGGGCAAGGCCATGAATTAAGTATATTAAAAAAACTAAACAGTGGGGGTAGCAGAAAGAATGTTTTGCCCAGAACGGCGAGCTTCCGGTGCGACAGTCTTAACCTCAGAAAACAGAACATTTTCAATAATTAAAGCACTGCTATGAAAAAGTTCATTTAGTTCATTTTTGAGCATCCCTTCGATTTTGGATCGCTCAGAGCCAATCTCTTTGGAATCAAACTTACTGAAAGCTGAGGCTATGCGGCTTCTGGAATAGGGACGAATGACTTTGGAAACAAAGTTATCTCCAATGTTCTCCCAAAGCAAGGGGGCATTGGCTTTGTCTAGCCTGAAGAGGATAGAGCCCTCGATAGAGATGGTCTTATTATCCTTAGTGGTAGCAATGACAGGCTCGTCACCGAGGGCTTCCTTTACCGAAAGGTCAAACCCGTGTCTGATGGTGTACTCCAGAACTTGAGCATTAAAAAGCTTGGCAATTTGCCAGAAAGGAATCTTAAGATGAAGACCTGGACCCCAAACACGCTTAAGAACTCCAGCTCCCCGATCGTAAACACAGGCAACATGTCCGGGTGGGACGGAAATAAAGAAGCCGCCAACCACTTCGTCGACGAGAAACGATACTACTAATTTATCAAAATCAGCCATAACTTGGTCTATTATAACCTTTTTTAGGCCGCCGGAGGGGTGGTAGTGGGAACACTAATAGACTGTTCGGAGGTAGCCGAACTAGGTTGGGGAACGTTTTTAGGGGTTTGATGTCTAAATGAGTAAGTAAGATAGAGAATTTGTCTAATAATTTTGAGAGCAATGCCAAAGGCAAGTGAAGTGATGATAAAGACCTTTTTGCCTGCCGGAAGGAACATAAAGATGAGGAAGCTAACTACGGGAAGAATGATGACCAAGGAGAGAAAATCTTTTCTAGAGGGTCTAACAGGCTCAAAGTAGAGGTGAACTATTTCGCTTAGACAGATCATAATGGACTGAAGAAGATTGAGAGCACTATTGGTGTGGGATAGATCATATTTTCCAAGAAACATAAGGTTTATAGGCTGGCGGACCGAAGGCATGAACCGATAAAGTAGATGCACATCTGCACCTTCTAAGCCAGTCGTAAAAATACGATATAGGATAAGAATAATTAACACTTGAATGGTAATAGTAAAAACCTCGGAAAAAATAGCTCCCGGGCTTTGACGCATTAGTTGCCTGATGCCTTCTTTCTGACGGACGGGATCTGAAGCAAATTCTTTTTGGACCTTTTTAACCTTGAGAGAGATTTGGAGTTTCTCTTCATCAGACTGTTCCCCTATGAGATCTATCGGCAGAAGGATAACTCGGACGGCGACGGCGAAAAGAATAACGGCGATGCCCATGTCCGGAGATGGAAGAATTTGACCCACAAACCAATAAAGACCGACCAAAATATTAAAGAAGGGCTGGTAGATGTATAGAGTAAAGATATCCATATTCAAATGTAATTATATGTCCTAAGGGGTTTTTAGGTGGTGGCTGATCGCTCCGGCAAAGTCTGTAGTATGGAGAAAAGCGGCGTGAAGATGCACAACTTCAGAGGTTTTTTTGGGGGTCATGTAAAGTAGCTGGATGATGAAAAAAAGATAGTTTAGGGGGGCGAAAAGAAAATAGACATAACTAAAACACGAGTGAGATCCTCGATGTCGGGGATTTACCCCTTCGGGTATCAGCGAGCCCCGGCTCGGGTACGAGACTTCCGCCAAAGGACGGACAGGCAGCAATGACGACTGGTAGGCGTTGGCTAGATATCTTTTAGTCCATCGGTTCGCATATAGAAAAGTCTGGTAGGTATCTCCCCTATCCAGAAGTGGAATCGTTTGTAACACCTCATGAGCAGTATATAAATTACGTTTATTTTTAGGTATTGAAACTGACAAAGAATCCAGCCAGAGATTGGGGCAAAACGCATCTGAAGCCTTGGAATGATCCTCGCCTGGATGTCGACGACGAAAGAAAACCGAAATTAATAGTATTACCAGAGGTCGCAATAACCAAAGACAGTGGGGTGACGTAATAAATAAAAGGTCAATATCATCATCAGGATGCGAATTGCCGGCAGCAACCGAGCCGGTGAGAGCAACCAGACGAAGTCCTGGAACATATCTAAGGATTCTTATCAAATTTTTTGCATGAGAAATTTTGTGTTGAGAAGATTGAAAAACTTCCAGACGAAGTTTTTTTTCTTTGGTTGATAGGGGTCCAGGTAAGTATGGTTTAAGTTGTTCCTTTGAAGCTGACCTGCTCGTAGTGAGCCAATAATATATTTCTTGTTCGGAAAGTGGAAAATTAAAAAAACCGGCGTACTTAATAGTAACTGAGACAGCACGTCGAAGATCCATGTTTATGGAGTGGGTGAAGTGGTGGGGGCGGCCACTAAACCATATTGAGAAAGAATTTGAGTGAATCCGCTGTTAAGAGTGTCGACCGTTTTTTTATCATCCTGGTTGGTTGCAATACTATTAACGGCGTCCTCAAGATACTTTATGAGACGAGAGTTCAGAGCGGTTTTTGAATCTTGAGTTTTGGAGGCAGTATAAAAAGTTTTGGCCGTATTTAGACTTTCAACAAAAGGGGCAAGAATTAGATTTTTGGAGGCAATTTCGGCCATAGCTTTGTTGGCTGGGGGTTGGGGAAAACCTCGGTCTTGAGTAGCGGCATCAAAAAGTATCTGTTGGGCATTGGCGGAAGCTAGGAAACTTACAAACTTCCAGGCTTCCTGTGGATGAAGACTGTTTTTGGACACCCCCTCAAACCAGATTGAAGTCCAGTTAACAGGATCGATATCAGGTAGTTGAGGAACGGGAACCACCTGCCAGGAAAGAGAAGGGTTGATAGCTTTTATATCTCGAGCGACCCAGCTAGGAGCAAAAATCATCGCCACTTTTTCATTGGCGAAGGCAACTGTGGATGGAGGAAGGGTATCATCCCAAACTTGGTGCTTGGTGACAAAATCAGTGTAGTATCTGAGAGTAATGCTGGCTTCCGTTCCTTTAATATTGGTAAGTGAAACACCGGCTTGGAGAAGCATCATAGAGACAATATCTGGCCAGTATTCGACATTGATCGTATTACCCAAAGCAACCCCTGCTCGCCTAATTTTGCCGGTAATTGGTTCAATTTCTCTGACCGCTTTAGCAATGGTTAAGAGATCTTCCCAGGTTTTTGGCGGTTGTAGTTGTTTTTGCTGGAGTATGGCAGTGTTGACAAAAAGTCCAAGGGTTTCGGCGGCCATAGGAGCCCCATAAACTCGATTTCCTGAGATAAGAAGTTTGCCGACGATGGGATAAAAGTTGGTGGTTAATTCAGTAGTGGAGAGGGTATTGGGAGGTGCCGGTAGCAGATCGGCAGCAAAAAGGGGAAGCCAGGTAGTATGCAGACGGATAATATCAGGGGAAGGCTGACTTTCCATGGCTGTTTTTACTCGGTCTTGGTAATCCTGTGGTGATTGGAGTTGATAATTAACTTTGATGTTTGGATATTGTTTTTCAAAGGCATCAATCACCGGTTTCATCACGGAAGATGGCTCCCATAGGCCAAAATAGGTAAGGGTAACTAATTTGGAAGGTGAAATGGATTGGGTTTTGCTACTAGTAGATTTGCCTAGAACACGAAACAAGATAAAAGTAATCAATCCGATTACAGCCAGGCCTATGATAATTGGAGTAATCATTTTGAAGGGTGAGCTAGAAACAGACGGAGGGTTAACTGAGGCGGGTGGTTGATATCCAGGTGGTGGTGGTGCGGCTTCTTCAGGGCTAGGCAAAGGCGAGGCTTTAGGCACCAAGGGAGGAAAGGTTGATGGCTCGGGAACGGAAGGAACCGGACCTGGTAGTGGAAATTGATTATCCATAAATTAAATAGTCAAGTTAGAATATATAAACGGGACTACCGATTATAGTTAAAGTATATCAAGAATGGAAAAATTAAAATACCTTTTGGGTTCGCTTACGATAATCCTATTGATGTCAATTACTATATACGGCGGATTTAGGCTGGCTTTTAAAAAATTGATCTTCCCGAAAGTCAACATTGCCGGAGTAGATATGGCCGGAATGGATAAGCCGACGGCTCTCAAGCTCCTGACCTCATATTTTGAAGGTGATCCGAGCAAAATTTCTCTAGAATCTGAGGGAAAAATAATATCTAAATTAACTGGAATAAAAGTTGAGCATGATCTTATCTGGGCTGTGGATCAGGCTATGGGTGTGGGTAGAAACGGAAACATTTTGACCCAGATTACAGAGGTCTCAAAAGTTTTGTTGTATGGAAGGACCATTGACGTTCCGGTAAGTTATGACAAGGATGATATCCTAGGTCTGGTCGAACAGATTTCCGAAAAGTTGAATATGAAACCAACGTGGCCAGCATTACGAAGGGAAAACGAAAAATATAGACTGGTTTCCGGTCAAAATGGCATCGAGGTCAAACAAAACGATTTAATTGGGGAAATTATTAAACAATTCAGTAGACCGGGTGACCACGTAATACAGATTCCAACGAACTTGGTCGAGACAAAGGAAAACGGAGAGTTGGTCAATATAGCCATACAAAGTCTCGAAAGATGGAGCGACAATAAATTATCTATTCGTTTCAGAGATTTCGAGAGACAATTGAATGTTGATGAGATGTCCCACTTGTTTGGGCTCATTAACGAACAAATTGATAATATCAAATTCGAATCTTTAGTCAGTGAAATTAAACCTTCCGTCGAAGTTGAGCCAAGAGACGCTGTTTTTGTTTTTGAAAACAACAAGGTTAATGAGTTTAAACCGGAAGTCGTGGGTGCCACAATTGATATACCACAGTTTAAGACAAATCTTGCTCAGGCTCTCCTATCTGTAGAAGACAAAGCTTTGGAAATTCCGGTTATTTTAACTTATCCAAAAATAAAGACCGGTGACATTAATAACTTGGGCATCAAAGAGTTAATTGGAACCGGGAAGTCAACTTTTTTTCACTCCATTCCAGGAAGAGTTTTTAATGTAAATCTGGCTGCTTCAAGAATTAATGGGACATTGGTGGCGCCCGGGGAGGAGTTCTCCTTTGTATGGGCGGTGGGAGATATTTCTAGGGCGACCGGATATCAAACTGCGTATATCATTAGTCAGGGCAGAACGATCCTCGGAGATGGCGGCGGGGTGTGCCAGGTGTCCACCACCACTTTCAGAGCAGCACTAGATGCCGGCTTGCCAATTACTGAAAGAAAAGCACACGCCTACCGGGTTGGCTATTATGAGCAGGATAGCCCCCCAGGTATTGATGCTACAGTCTACTACCCGACTGCTGATCTAAAATTTTTGAATGATACCGGTAACTATATATTGATTCAGGAAACGGTAGATACCAAAAAATTATCTATGCAGGTAGATATCTATGGCACGAGTGATGGGAGAAAGTCGATCATTTCCAAACCGAGAATATCAAATCAAGCACCGCCGCCAGCAACGATGTATGTCGATGATCCAACCCTACCTCTCGGTACTATGAAACAGATCGATTGGTCGGCCTGGGGGGGCAAGGTGGTATTTAATTACAGCGTAGAAAGAGGCGGAGAAACTATCTACGAAAAAACTTTTGTGAGTAATTACCAACCATGGCAGGCAATTTATCTAAAGGGGACAAGAATCTAGAGAACTCAAGGAATCAAGAACTCAAGACAGAGAAAGAAAAATAGAAAAAGGATAAAATAGGCAGAATGAAAATATTAGCAATTGAATCGACATGTGACGAGACGTCCGCGGCGGTGGTGGAAAGTTTAGGAGATGGAGTACGTGTAATCAGCAATATTGTAGCCAGTTCGGTGGAAATGCACGAGAAATATGGTGGAATTGTACCGGAGGTGGCGGCAAGAGAACAAATTAAAAGTATTATTCCGGTAATCACTAAAGCAGTCGGTGACGAAGAAATTGAGGCTGTGGCTGTAAGTTATGGACCGGGCTTGATGGGAAGTTTACTAGTAGGAGTGGAAACAGCTAAGGTTCTGGCGTGGGCATGGAAAAAACCATTACTAAAGGTAAACCACATGGTTGCCCACGTGCTGGCGAATTGGATCCTTCGGCATCCCCCGGAGGTACTCGGAACAGGGGCTCAGGACAGGTCCATTACGGAAAGTAACACAGTGTCACAGTTACACGAAGTGCCGGGGTTGCCGGCAGTGGGCCTAATAGTAAGCGGAGGGCATACAGATTTAATACTCATGGAAAACATGCAAAAATGGACTTGGATTGGTGGAACAAGAGATGATGCAGCAGGGGAGGCTTTCGACAAAGCAGCAAGAATCTTAGGACTCCCCTATCCAGGAGGACCAGAAATGGATAAGGCAGCGAATAAGGTAACAAATGAGGAATGGGATAAATACAAGAATCTATTCAAGCTTCCCAGGCCATTGATCCATGATCCAGGACTTGAGATGAGCTTCTCCGGAATAAAAGCAGCGGTGGCTAGGATGGTGGAGAATAGATATCAGATATCAGATGTCAGATCTCAGATATCAGATAATAATTTTAGAAATTTGGTGGCGAGGGAATTTAGTGAGGCGGTGGCGGAGGTACTGGTTATGAAAACTATCCTGGCGATAGAAAGGTATCATCCAAAAAGTGTTGTTTTGGCTGGCGGGGTGGCGGCAAACAATAAGTTGCGGGAGGCTCTGAAACAAGAAGTTGAAATGGCTGGACTGTCTTTCCGCGTACCTGAACTTAAATATTGTGGAGACAATGCCGCCATGGTCGGAGTTGCGGCGATTCTTCGTCCGGAAAAGTCAGAGTTGAATTTGAAACCTGATCCAAGTCTGGCTACGGTATAAATTGCTCATGGGTTATTGGAGTATTGCCTACGGCAAGAGCCTAAGTGATAGGGTAAAATTGGGGTTGATGGAAAAGAATTACGATCATAAAGCAAATGAGGAGAAGATATATCGCGAGTGGGAGGCCAGTGGAGCCTTTACTCCCCCAACCGGGGCTGAGATAGCAAAAACCGGACAGAAGACTTTTACGATCATTATGCCTCCCCCCAATGCTAACGATCCATTACACGTGGGGCACGCGATGTTTGTAACGATTGAAGATATATTGGTCAGATTTCACCGCATGAAGGGAGAGGCCGTTCTCTGGTTACCAGGCACAGATCATGCGGGCATTGAAACACAGTTTGTATTTGAAAAGAAACTGACCAAACAAGGTAAAAGCAGATTTGATTTTGATAGAGACACTCTATACCAAATGATCTGGGATTATGTACACGAGAACTCCGATGTGGCCATTAATCAGATGAAAAGACTGGGGGCAAGTGCAGACTGGAGCAGATACAAGTTTACTCTCGATCCAGAAATCGTGAGAGAGGTAAAGAAAACTTTTTTTAAATTGCATCAAGAAGGATTGGTCTATAGAGGTGTCAAGCTGGTCAATTACTGTACTCGGTGCGGGACGGCCTATTCGGAACTGGAAGTGGAGTATGAAGAAAAAAATGATCCTTTGTATTACATTAAATATGGTCCATTTATCCTGGCAACAGTCAGGCCAGAGACTAAATTCGGAGATACGGCGGTGGCGGTAAATCCTAAAGATACGAGATATGTTGAGTGGATCGGAAAAGAGATCGAGGTGGAAGGATTACTCGGAAAATTTAAACTTAAAGTAATTGGAGACGATCTGGTCGATCCAGAGTTTGGCACGGGAGTAGTAAAGGTAACTCCGGCACACGATCCCAACGATTTTGAAATGGGTCAAAAACACGGTTTACCAATGGTTCATGTAATTGGACAAAACGGAAAAATGACCGAAGTGGCAGGAAAGTATGCCGGTTTGTCGGTTTTGGAGGCAAGAAAAGTAGTAGTCAAAGATCTTAAGGCAAATGGCTTGATGGAGAAAATTGATGATAAATATATACATCGAGTCGGAACGTGTTACAGATGTCATAGGACCATCGAGCCCTTGCCGATGAAGCAATTTTTTATCAAAGTCAAGACTCTCGCAGAGAAAGCTTTGAAAGCTCTCGATCAAGGAGAAACGGAGGTTTTGGGATCCGGTCATGACAAAATCCTACGACATTGGTTAAGTAACTTACGAGATTGGAATATTAGCAGGCAGATTGTTTGGGGTATTAGAATCCCGGTGTGGTACACGCCAAAAGAACTCAAGACAGAGAAAGAGAATTATGTGGTGAGTGAGACGAGTCCGGGCGAGGGGTGGGTACAAGAGACGGACACGTTTGATACCTGGTTTTCTTCCGGCCAGTGGCCGGTGGTAACATTAAAAACTAATAAGCCCGGTGACTTTGAGACGTATTACCCCACGAATGTGATGGAAACTGCTTACGACATTCTCCCCTTTTGGGTGATGAGGATGATGATGTTGGGAATCTATATGACAGAAAAATCTCCGTTTAAGACAGTGTACCTGCACGGACTGGTCAGAGATGAACAGGGAAGAAAAATGAGCAAGAGTATTGGGAACGTTATCAACCCGCTAGACTTGACCGAAAAGTACGGAGCCGATGCTCTGCGAATGGCACTAGTAATGAGCACTACGCCAGGACAGGATAGTAACACAGGAGAAAATAAAGTCCGTGGCATGAGAAACTTTGGCAACAAGATATGGAATGCGGGACGATATATTCAAGAACTCAAGAACTCAAGAACTCAAGAACTCAAGAAAGAAAATGACGGCGTCGGAGGAAAGAAGGATCGAGAGTTTAAATCGAAGATGGAGGAAGTAAAGAAGGAATTGACGAGACTATTGGATGATAACCGGGTCGGCCTGGCGGCCGAGTATATTTACAATGAATTTTGGCACTGGTTCTGTGACGAACAGATTGAAAAAAATAAACAGGGGAAGTTGAGTGATGAGGTTCTAAAAGAAGGGTACAAAGCATTCCTGGTAATGCTTCATCCGTTTGTCCCCTTTGTAACAGAAGCGGTATGGAAAGAGGTAAATCCAAACCAAAAATTACTTATCTCTGAGAGGTGGTAGCTGTGGTTTAAATTAAAAACCGCCCTCGTTTAAAGGCGGTTTTGTGTGTGGAGAGCGGTTTACCACTTTTCGAAGAAACTGTTCGGATTCTTCACGGCAATATACATCGCGGTACCGAAGAGAAGCAGCCCGGCCAGAACTCCGAGTACGACGCTCCAATGAGATAGAAAGAAACCCAAAAAGACTGAGGCTATCAAGGACATCAGAAAGATCACGAGTTGTGAACGAAACTTTTTGTCAGAATTCACGGACATTTTTACTCCTTTAGTTAAAGTGGCCTTACAGTTGGGTATTATAGGATTGGCAAAAGGGAATGTCAAGCCATGAAGGTGGATTTACACCTTCGGGCATCAACAAACTAAGCTACGATCGCGATGACGAATAAATTATTCGACTTTAGGGGCTTCGGGTGGTTTTTCACCTTCAGGGGCAGCTTCCCCTTCGACGGGAACGGCACCGGTAACCTCAGCCTCTTCCGTAACTTCTTCAACAAGAGGAGCTTCTTCTTTTTGAGGAGCGCCTAGAGCGACGACGACAGAATCTAGATCAGTCAAGACGGTAACTTCGATGGGAAGTTTGACATCGGAAAGCTTAAGACTATCACCAATTTCCTTGAGGTTAGAGATATCAAAAATGATGCTTTCAGGAATGTCGGTAGGTAGGGCTTCGACTTCGATTTCGTGCATGTTGATATCAAGTACGGCTAGACCGTCTTTAACTATTTGAGCATCACCCATAATCTCTACCGGTACATTAGCGGATACTTTTTCTTTAAGGTTGACCTGATGAAAATCCACATGATATTTCTGACCGGTTATAGGATTGTTTGTCAATCCTTTAATGAGAGTAGGTCTCTCTTTGTCTTCGCCTTCGAGCTTTAGCCAGATAAGGCTGGTTTCTCCAGCGTCTTTATAAATACGATTAAATTCAACTTCCGAGACCTGAATGGCTTGACTCTTGATAGTATGGCCAAAAACGTTGGCGGGGACGACACCTTGTCGACGCAGTTTCTTGACTTTACTGCCTGTAAGAAGGCGCTTCTCTGCTTTTAAGATATATTTGTTCATGAGTGGTATTGTATCTTAGAACGTCGGTCTTCTCAACCTTTCGGTTACTGACTTCCAACCGCCAGACCGACACCAAAGGTTGCTGTTTTTGCGGGCAAAACTAACTTCAAACTATTTGGTCCAGTAATTACAGGAGCAGTGATGATTGCAGGTCTGGCTGTTTTCGGAATATTGATGTTTAACTCAGCATATTGATTGGAAATGCCTGGCTGATGATATTCTGTTAGAGAATAGGCATATGGAAGATAACTCGAGTTAATCAAGCGGGTACCAAATCGAAGAATTAGGCTGTGTGGCTGATTGGGAGATAGAGAGATGGGATATTGAAACCTTTCCAGGTCGTTGTCCCGTTGCACCGTACCCAATTGTAGAGACAGATTCTTGTCGTCCAGCTGTACTTGATCTAAGGTAGTGTTTTGTGGAGCATAAATTTGAATTAGTTCATTAATGTCCCGGTTTATACTGGGTATTTTCTCCTTGAATTGGTACTGAATTTGGTATTCATGTCTGACCATATTTGGCTCGAGCCATATTGTATGCAAGGTTTTCCGCTCAAGGATGTCGGATAATGGTAATTGCGAATAATTGGATTCATTGACGTAGATTGTTTGAGCTATGCAGGTTTGGAAGTTTGATAATCCCCCGTGACAAACATGCGGATAAACTG
>Ga0210020_1001539_pt1 | contig 19742 bp, 18 predicted proteins | sample CryGeymeta201514_FD_183980 | JGI IMG/M metagenome (GOLD analysis project Ga0210020, IMG submission 183980) | Groundwater microbial communities from Crystal Geyser aquifers in Utah, USA - Crystal Geyser metaG 2015-14 (SPAdes) (version 2) | ecosystem: Environmental > Aquatic > Deep subsurface >... | reverse complement strand
GATTTTTCATTGTTAAATTCGTGGCTTAAAGCCGATTTAAACTTTGATAAAATTCAAAATATTTTGTTTGCACAACCGGCTGAATCAATTGATAATATTGATTTTATACTCTCAATAAGTGATCGCAGTTACGAGCTAAAAGCTAAAAATAAAATTGATAAAAACACCGCTGAATATTGGGTAAACTCCGAAAATTTTAAACTAAATAAACAACAGTTTTCTAAAAATAAAAAAGAATTTTTAGCCTTTAGTTACCTAGGTTTTGACACTACAACCGCAGTTATTTTTCCAAATAAAATGACCGTTGAAGCTAAAAATGAAAAAGAATCTATTAAAGTTGATTTAACCTATAATTCTCTTAAATTTGACCTGCCTTTAAGTTATCCTTTTAAAATTCCTAAAGGCTATAAAATGCTTGACATTAAATGAGCTTAGCCAAACGATTTTTTCTTTTTTTGAAACCATTTTTATTTGGTCTTATCTTTTTGATTTCGTGTCAACTAATGGCGCAAACAAAGGATGAATTGGAGGCGCAACGCGAAGATTTACAAAGAGAAATTAGACAGATAAATGATTTGTTAATCAAAACAAAAACCAATGAAAAATCGGCGCTTTCGCAGATAGCCGATTTAGATAAACAAATTTCGGTTAGAACAAAACTGATAAACACCTATGACAAAGAACTCAATTTATTATCGAATGACCTTTCACAAAATCAGAGAAAATTCAACAGTTTATTAAAATCGCTTGAGGTGCTAAAAGCCGACTATGCCAAAATGATTTTAAAGGCTTATAAAAACAAAACCGCCGAAAACAGAATGCTGTTTCTCTTATCTGCAAAAGATTTTACGCAAGCTTATAACCGCTTAAAATACATGCAACAATACACCGATTACAGAAAGCATCAAGGACTTGAAATAGTAAAACAAAGTATTATTTTAAAGCAGTTTAACGATACTTTAAAGGTAAAAAAAGGAGAAAAAAAGGTGCTTTTAACTGAAGCTCAAAAAGAACAAGATCGCATTAAAAATGAGCGCGAAGACCGAAAGGTTTTAGCCAATAAAATTAAAAAACAAGGTCGAAAATATTTAGCCGATATCCGCAAAAAACAAAAAGAAGAAAATGCCTTAAATCTCAAAATTGAGAACCTGATTAAAGAAGCCATTTCTAAAACAAATGTTAAAGGCGATAAAGGTTCAAAATTAGCCGAATTTAGATTAACGCCCGAAGCTAAAGCGCTTGCTGCCGAGTTTGTTTCAAATCAAGGAAAACTGCCTTGGCCCATTGAAAAGGGATTGATTGTTTTGGGTTATGGCACGCAGCCACATCCGGTGGTTAAATCGGCAACCATTCAAAGCAATGGCATTAGAATTGCAACCGAAAAGGGTTCAAAAGCGCGCGCCGTTTTTAATGGCGTGGTATTGGCCGTTCAGGTTATTCCGGGCGGACAAAAAGCGGTTTTAATTCAGCATGGAAATTATATTAGTGTTTATAAAAATTTAGACCAAGTACTGGTTGAAAAGGGCGAAAAAGTTACAACCAAACAGGCCATTGGCGTGATTCACACCGATAATTTATCTGGTCAAACCATCTTGGCATTTGTGTTATTTAAAGAGGTTAAAACAATTGATCCAGAACTTTGGATTAAAAAATAAGTTAAACAAAAAGCGCTTTTAATTCAGTTGCCTCGCGAGGTTTCATCCTGCCAGATAGCACCAAGCTCAATTGTTTTCGGAGCAATGCTCCATTAAAACGCTGTTTTTCTAGGTCGGTTTCGGGAATAATTTGAGGAATTGTTACGGGTTTTCCGGTATTATCTACCGCTACAAAGGTGTAAATTGCTTCATTAACCTTGGTGTGTTCGCCCGATTCCCGATCTTCTATCCAAACATCTAAATATATTTCCATAGACGAATTAAAAACACGTGACACTTTTGCCTGAATGGTAACCACACTTCCCACGGGAATTGCCTTTGCAAAATGCACGTGATTTACTGATGCGGTTACTACTATTCTTCGTGAATGGCGTTGGGCGGCAATGCTTGAAGCCCGATCCATACGCGCCAAAAGCTCACCTCCAAAAAGGTTGTCGAGTGGATTTGTTTCGCCAGGAAGCACCATATCTGTTAAAATAGTTACGGAATCTTTGGGTGTTTTAGCGGTCATTGGTTTTATGTTTTAAAATTATGAGCGTAGCATTTTGCTCAAATTCAGTTTAGTTTATTGATTTTGAATCAACAACCAAACGCCTTCTGTATCGGTTCGTCTAATTTTGTTCAGAAGCGCCTGAGCCTCTTCTTTTAAAGCAAAACTTCCATAAACCACTTGCGTCAATTGCCATTGGTTTAATCCGATAATGGCCGCATCATTAAAACCCTGATTTTTAAGCTCGTTTAGTTTTTTAACTGCGTTTGCCGGATTTCTAAAAGCGCCTGCTACCACATGAAAGTTTTTTGGCTCATAAGTGTTTTGCAAGGTGATGCTCGGCAAGGGATTGCTTATAACAAAAGTAGCCGCTTGTATTCTATTTTGAACAGCCAATTGCTGTGCTTGCGCCTTTTCGTTTTGTTTAACTAGCTGGTAATCTTGATAATATTTATTGCTAACCCCAATGATTGACAATCCAATAACAAAAACAGCTGCATATTTTAAAAATACTTTAGGTTGGTTATTTAATTTGATAACAGGCTGCGCTTTGGCACTTAAAATTTGACTGGCAATAAGGCTGCTTAACCCATAAGAAGTGGTTAAATAATTGGTATTTAATTGAGGTTCAAACACAATTTGACCTTGTGGGTTCAAATTAAAACTTCCAATTTTATCGAGTTCTACAGTTGATTTATTTTTTAAATCGCCTTGCCAAATAGCAACAGTTTCTTTAATAACAACAAGCGCTTGATCATACGAAAACCCTTCCGCTTTAGCGATATAATTAGCTAATAATCCGTCATTTTGAACCAAATTAGCGTTAAAAGTCAAGGCTTTATAGGGGGGGTAAAACGTGTTGTTTTGCGTGTTGAGGTAAGCCGATTTAGCATTGCTTATAAAACCCCCAAAATCGGGAATAATTACGCATTCGTATCGGTATAATAAATCGCTTATGTAGTTGGTTATGTTCATCAAAAACAAATGTAAAAAAATTAGGCTCACAAATTCAATAACAAAGGGGATTTTTATTAACAAATCTTATTATCTTAGAGTTTTTTATTTTTTATGAATCAACAAGCCCTATTATATTATTTAGCTTTACAACAAGCCGAAGGTGTTGGGGCGGTAATTGCTAAAAAATTGCTTGTTCACTGTGGCAGTGCCGAAGCGGTTTTTAAAGAAAAAACCATGCAACTGTCAAAAATTTCGGGTATTGGTTCAAAAGTTACCCATGCACTAAAAAATAAAACGCTATTTGAAGCAGCCGAAAAAGAACTTGCTTTTATCTCAAAAAACAACATTATTTGTCAACTTATTACCGATGAATCTTATCCCGAAAAGCTCAAACATTGCCCCGATGCCCCTATCGTTCTATTTTCTAAAGGCGCTATCGATTTAAAGAATAAAAAAATTATTAGCATTGTTGGCACTCGGAATATTACCAATTATGGAAAAGAAGTTTTAGAGGCACTTATCGCTGATTTACTGATTTTTAATCCAGTTATTGTTAGCGGATTGGCTTATGGTATCGATATTTTTGCCCATCAATTAGCCATTAAAAATAACCTTCAAACCATTGCTGTTTTGGCACATGGTTTAGACCGCATTTATCCAAGTGCCCATCAAAAAGCCGCTGTGCACATGCAAGAAAACGGTGGATTGATGACCGAATTTTGGTCGGATACCAATCCCGATAAGGAAAATTTTATAAAGCGCAATCGCATTATTGCAGGCTTATCTGAAGCGACTATTGTAATAGAATCGGCTTCAAAAGGCGGTTCTCTCATCACAGCGGGAATTGCCAATTCGTATAACCGCGATGTGTTTGCCGTTCCGGGTAAATTATCCGATAAATATAGTGTGGGCTGCAATAATTTGATTAAAACCAATCAGGCTGCACTTTATAGCGGTGTAGTCGATTTGGCCTATTTGCTGAATTGGGAGACAAAAACCGTAACTAAATCGGTTCAAAAACAATTATTTGTGCAATTGGATAATGAAGAAGCGACCATTTATGAATTTTTAAATACAAATGGCAAGCAGCAACTCGATTTAATTGCCCTGCAATGTAAAATGCCCATTTTTAAAACCGTAACAATTTTATTTAATTTAGAATTAAAAGGAATGGTAAAACCCTTGCCGGGAAAATTATATCAGGCTATTTAAATTAAGCCTTGTGTTTTAAAATACTGTACAATAGCTTCTTTCATCATCACACTTTGCTCGCCGGGTTTTAAAAAAGGAAGCGCCTCTTTTACCTTGTAGTGTGGCCAACCATCTGCATCAAAAAAATCAAATTCATAAAAACCCAAAGGCTCTAAAAGTTTGCAAATAGCTATGTGCATAAGGTTTACATTATCATCTTTCTTGAATTTTTGATAACCCTTTCCCAACTCTTGAACGCCGATTAGATAAATTAAAGCCTCTAAATCGGGCAAAACACCATCGTTAAACTTTTTAGCAACGAGGCTTTGTATTTTTTGATAATCTTGTTTTAATTGTGCGTCTCTTGACATTCTTGATTTTAAAAAATACAAAAGTAAGTCAATAAGTTATTTGCCACACTAAATTGCTGAAATTAAAACAGGATAAATGGTTTTATAATGCAACTCAAAGCGCCACTTTATGGTTATAGCCCTTTTAGCATTTAAAAGCCCAATGTGAGGTTGTGCACTTTTCTGCGTTTGTTAAACAATTTTTGGAGTATTTTTTTTGAAAAAAATTTACTATTTTATCTAAATTATTTTATTTTTTTGATAGCTGTGATTCAAAAAAACGATATATATATATATATCAGTATATTAAGTATTTTTAAACTACACTAAGCCACTAAATTTTTCCCATACTAAAAGTAGGGAAAACCCATACTTTTTTTACGGGAAAATTATTTTTTTATAATTTTTCAAGCTTTAACTTGCCGTTTTAAAATCCTGCTTTTTATCAAAAACTTGACGGATTAGTAAAAAAAGAGCTTGAAATTTAAAAGATTAGCCCTTGTAAAATAAAAATTCCTCCGGTTTGAGGAGAAAATCTAAAATTGATCAAAATGTTTAATTTAACACCCAACTTGCCTATGAACTAGCCAAATTTAAACCGGAGGAACGCTACAAAGATAGCTCACCTCATTCACAAAACAAAATAAACTTGTTTTGTTGATGCGCCTTAAAGTACGCTTGCTAACTTACGCAACTTAATAGCAAGCAAAAAATTACGAGCAATAGTGCTCACCAACTTATAAAATATTTATATTATGAATAAAATATCATTTATATTATGTCTTGGCATTTTAACTATACTTATTCAAAGTTGTAAAAATCCTGATCTCTTTGGCAAACCAATTCCTTCTTGTGAATGGAATGAAAAGAATAAGGTTGTATTTTACGACTTGAAGTTACATTATCCAGAAGGTTTATCAAGCTTTCATAATGCCAGTATACCTATTGATAAAATTGATCGGTCTCTTTTACATATGTTAAGTTTAAAAGGGAACGCGGATTTTTCTACAAATAAAGCTAAAATAACGATAAACATGAAGGCTGATGGTAGAGCTTGTATAGGAGAAAAAACGATTGAATTTTTAAATGGAAGTCCGAGTATTTCGATTGATGCGATAGATGTGCCGTTTGTCTCGAATGCGGTTTTTATTGGTGAAGTAAGTGTTGGTTTAAGAAGTGATATTTTTATTAACACAATTGGCAATGATTCCTATTATCATGTTATGTGGACAGCAACTGGAAACGATCCTAATGGAGGTGTTGTTGGTGATATCATTGGTACAAAAATAACTTATGCATTCTTAAACGGAACGTCATCTATAGTATTTCCAAAGCAAGGTTATGTTATTATAGATGGTCAAAAAAATTATTTTTAAATTCTGAAACTATGAAAACAAAAAAAATTAAATTATCTATAATACTTGTAATGGTATTGTCGTTATTTTCTTCTTGTAATTCTAATGAACCAGTGAATACCGCAATATTGGCGAATCAACAAGTGTCAAAAGAATTAAAATCTAGTTATAATCTTTTAGATATCACACCAAATGTTTATCACGATTATTTTAAAAAAACAGATTTTAGCGCTGGCTTTTCTTCATTAAAGGCTAATTCTTTAGCACAACCCTCGATTGTTCAACTTAACGATATTGATTCAAAGGTTAAAACACTAAGTTATACTGTTAATGGTGGATCTAAAACACAACTATCAAAATCAAGTAAATTATCTGGTGACGATAGTCAAAGCATTTATGGAAAAACGATTAGTTTTAAAATAAACAATTCTTCAACTTCAAATAAGGTAAACACTGATGCTACAGAAGTAAATATGTATGTGCCAGAATTGGTTGAAATTACCAATCCTAAAATAACTAATTCAGATGAACTTCTCCCTAGTTGTTATAGCAAAGACTTTGTTTTAGAATGGAATGCCGACCCAAACAACAAAGAGGGACTGGTTGTTATAGCCGAATATTTTGGTAATAATGCCGTGCCAATAAATTCAACAGACGAGCATATTTTAAACACCGATATTATTAAAGAAGATAACGGTAGAGCGATTTTAAATAACGATTTATTTAAAGACATCCCAAACTTAAGCATTGTACATATTGTATTGCTTAGAGGCAATGTAGATATTCAAGAAATTGATGGGGAACTTTATAAATTCTTTGCTGAATCTCACGTTCGTTTGCCCATTATTTTGGTGAAAGATTTGAATACCGTAGCCAAAGAATAATTTTAATTTAAAAGGCAGGTAATTTCTTTAAATTACCTGCCTTTAACAATGAAAATCAAAGATGATAAAAACACCTTATGCCATTTTAATACTAAGTTTATGTTTACTATTAAACAATAAAATTCAAGCACAATTTAAAAATGATTTTCATGCAAGCCTTTATAATGTTGGTTTTGGGGGTGTTATAGGTGGTATTGGCGCGGTTATAAATAAAAAACCAAATGATAAATTGGGGAAGGTATTTTTAAAAGGTTTTGGTCAAGGGGCGTTAGGTGGTTTGATGCTTTTTGAAAGCAAACATCTGCTGGGCAAATTTAGCAAAACAGGTAATTATGCTTATGTTTGGCCATCTAAAATTGTAAATGCCGCAGGGATTTCTATTATTGAAAATGCTTCGGCAAATAGGTATTTTTGGGAGCAATGGCATATTAACTTTGGTTTTAATCGTTTTGAGTTTTACACTCAAGACAAGTTTAGGACAACTTATAGGGTAATGCCTTTTGCTTTGGTCAATACAATTTATGACTTTACACAAGGCAAACTCAATCTTAGTGAAAGTATTAAAATAGGCTCTTTTGTTTTTACTTCAAACAGAATTATAATAAATAGAATAGAGGCCAAAGGTTTTACTTTAGCAAATAGCATTGTTATCACAACAGAAAAGAGGACATTCAGCAAACAAGAAATTTTAGCACATGAACTCATCCATGTTTATCAATACGAGAGTTTTTCAGGTTTAAATCCTTATCTAAATAAGTCCCTCTCCCGTTTAAATGACAATAAAAAATGGGCTAGAGCCTATCATAAAATTTTCTATTCCGATTTTAATCATTTAACTTTTCAAGGATTATATTCATTATATAAAAATTATTATTATAATTTTTATGAGAACGAAGCCTATTATTACTCTAGGCAATATTAATAACACAACCACATCTTACCGTTTATTGCCGCGTTATATTCTGGTGAGTTTACAATATCGTTTTTAAAATTTACACGCCTAAAGACTAGAGATAAAAATGAGTTCTTTAAAGTTTAAAGCATATTAAATTACTTTTCTGCACTTTTCGAGCAGAATTCACTTTATTTTTTTGAAAAAAATTTACTATTTTATCTAAATTATTTTATTTTTTTGATAGCTGTGATTCAAAAAAACGATATATATCAGCATATTAAGTATTTTTAAACTACACTAAGCCACCAAATTTTTCCCATACTAAAAGTAGGGAAAACCCATACTTTTTTTACGGGAAAATTATTTTTTTATAATTTTTCAAGCTTTACCTTGCCGTTTTAAAATCCTGCTTTTTATTAAAAACTTGACGGATTAGTAAAAAAAAAGCTTGAAATTTAAAAGATAGCCCTAGGGAAATAAAATTCCTCTGGTTTGAGGAAAAAAATTTAAACGATTTCTAAATGTATAATTTAACACCCAACTTGCCTATTGAATAGCCAAATTTAAACCAGAGGAACTACAAATTTACACTTTTTTAGTCATAAAAAGCCTCGCAAAAAACAAGTAGTGGTTATCAAAAAACATAACCCATTTTTAAAGAAAGACTAAAAAGAAACTTTAATTTAAATTTTATGATTATGAAAAAAATATTTTTAACATTAGCATTGCTTTTGACGGTTTCTTTTGCGTTTGCAAATTATAATGAAGTCTCCAATTTAAAAACTTCAAAAATTGAGATTGATGGTAGATTTACTGATAAAATAAATTCAGACCATCCAAACCTATTGGCATATTGTGAAATATCAGACCCAAAAGGTTTTTATGGAAAAGGAAATTGTGAAAAAGTTTTGGCAGCTTATCGCGCCTGGAAGGCTATTAACAACCAATAATAATTTTACTTATAGCGGCTAAACCATTCTTTTAGCCGCTTCTTTTTAAAAATTTAAGTTATGAAAAAAGCAATGATCTATTTTAAATATTTTTTGAGTTTATCAATTATAAGCTCATTAAATGCCCAATCTTTTAAGGGTTCTGCATCCTATGATATCAAATTAGCAGAAGATGTTTTCTATTTTGAAGGGACTTTAGATTTTACTAGTCAAGAATCTAGCTTTACATTCAAAAAATATGAGAAATCAAGGTGGACGAGAGAAAATGAACAAGAATTCAAGAGCCAAACTATCTTTACTGATTCCCTTGGATTTGCTGTTTATCATGAAATTAACAAAAATGATTTAACAATCAGAGCCTTTTGTAAAGAAGCGAATCCAATAATTTATAAGGATAGTGTCAATTTTAATTGGAAATTATTAAATTCTGAAGAATCTATAATTCAAGGGGTTGCATGTAAAAAAGCATTTGTTAATTTTAGAGGTAGGGAATATGTGGCTTGGTATGCCTCTTCTATACCTTTGAATATTGGCCCTTGGAAATTTTTTGGTCTTCCTGGCTTGATTTTACAAGTTACCGATAAAAAAGGAGATGTTTCAATTTTAATCAAATCTTTAAATTTTGAAAAAATAAATTCTAAAATAAAAAAAGAATTGGTGGGAATGAGTATGTCTAAAAAAGAATTTAATGATTGCCTTGATAAAGAATGGATAAAATATTATAATAAAAATAATGCAGCTATTGTACGAATACAAGCCGAATTTCCAGATCTAGAAATTACCAATAATAATTTATCAAAAGAAAGAAGTTCCACAGAAATAGACTATAAAAATTGAAATTTTTTATCTATTTAGGCATTTTTGCCTTTCTAACTGAACATAGTTTAGCTCAAAATATTAATAAAGTAAATGAATTCAATATATCGGGTTTAATAACAAATGCCGAAAATCAACCAATTGATTTTGCTCAAATTATAATTAAAGATCAAGTAAAGAGTGTAATAGCCTATAGCTATACAGATAGTATCGGTAATTATTTTTTAAAATATCAAACTTTATCGGATAGTATTACATTGGATGTTAGTCGTATAGGCTACATAGAAAAATCTATAAGATTAAGTACTAAGACGGCAACGATGAATCTAACATTAAATTTATCACCAAACAATAGGTTAACCGAAGTAGTCATTACAAATAATATTAATGCCATAAATTCTAAAAATGATACGATAACATTTTTATCAAAAGCCTTTAGTGATGGAACTGAAACTAATGTTGAAGATCTTTTGACAAAATTACCAGGACTATCAGTAAACAAAGATACCGGTAAAATAAAATTTCAAGGAAGAGAAATAAAAACCATTTTACTAGATGGTGATGATTTAACTGGTCAAAATTATAAGGTTTTAAGTAAAAATTTATCGGCAGATTGGATACAAGAAATAGAAATACTCAAAAAATTTACAAATAGTAGATTGTTGAAGGGCTTAATAAAATCTGAGGATATCGCTATTAATCTAAAATTAAAAGAAAATGCAAAAGCGCCATTATTTGGAAACCTCTTGGTTGGTGGCGGTACAACATCAAAACATACAATTAAAGCAGAGTTATTGTCCTATTTAAAAAATTTAAAACGCTTTAGTGTGATAGTTGGCAATAACACCGGTTCAGATTTAGAAACTTATGATATGGAAACTTATTCAAACAGTCAACTTGAATATAAAGGATTTTTATTTGCTGAACAAATATTAAACGAGTCCCCACTAGCCCCACCCTTTTTTAAAAATGAAAATTTTACATTTCAAGAAGGTCAATTTGTTTCAAATGTAATGGTTGTTAAACCTACTCATAAATTTAACATACGTTCATTTACAAGCTTATATAATAATAATTTAAATTTTAATTCAAACGACTCATTATCCTATATACTTCCAAACAACAAAAATCTCTCAATTATACAAAGTCAAATCCTAAATCAAAAACCATTCGAAGCCTTTCAAGATTTAAAATTAGATTATACCTTATCAAAAAACGAAGAACTTACAAGTGCTATAAAATTTAAATATTCTGACAAACAATTTAGATCTGTAAATGAAACAAATTATGATTCTATAAGGCAAAAAGAAGCCATAATAGATCAACAATTTTATGGCAATATTTCTTATACCAACAAACTCAATTCAATGTGGGTTTTGGTCGCAGATTTTCAAATTGGAAGGAGTCATTTAGATGAACATCTCAATTTTTACGATTTTTCAAAAAATATAATAAGTGCTAACAACCAAACTATCAATCAAAATTATTTCAATTTAGGCGGTATGGCAAATTTAATCGGAAAGATTAATGAAACTTTTTATGGTAACCTGTTATTGGGCTGGGCTAAAACTTCTTCTGATTTTGGCGTGTCTAAACTTTATTCTAATAAATATGAGTATAAAAATACTTTTATAGAATTTAACTTAAAAGCAGATTTTAAAAATATTCATTTCAACACAGGCGCACGTTTTAGATCTATAAATACCATATACAATTTTCAAAAATATAATAATTTCTTGATTGAACCCCAAATTTCAGTTTCTTTAAAAAAAAGAATATTAAAATACTTCACTTCTGAATTTAAAGGAATTTATAATTCAGAATATGTTTTTTTTAAGCCATCTTCCTTATTCGACAAGGAACTATCAACTTCTTTTCGATCAAAAATATATTATAATACCAGTGCTCATATTCCAACTAAAAACGACTTTTTAATCTTTTCAGTAAACATATCCGATAATGAAAAAAATTATTTAACAACTCATTTCGAATGGGGTTATGAAACAAATAATAATACATTATCAAATTCAATATTTTATAATAACGATATCGTAATTAATGAGTTTATACAAAACAGCAACTCTAATTCCCTGTTTACAATTTATTCTATTGATAAGTATTTTCAAAAAATACATACTTCGATAAAGTTATCATATAAAAATCAAATCTCTAATTCGGTTCTTTCAATTGAGAATATTAGTGGCAGTAATCGATTAAGACGAGATAATTTTAACATTGCAGCTGGTCTGATTTTAACTAAAAAAATAAATCTAAGCCTTGCTTTCAATAATTATAATGATGAAACTAATTGGTTGAGTCGTAAAACCAAGTTTGATTTTCAAAATTATTTGTTTAAAATAATTTATAATTATTCAAAAGCTATAATGTTCAATCTAGCATTTCAAACAACAGATTTTGGAAAAAACCTCGGGGGTGTAAATTCGATTGTTGAAACAAACATTAAATTCAAACCAAAAAATGGAAAATGGCAGTTTGAAGGACAATTAAATAATTTAACAAATTTAAATTTAGTGAAGATAAGCAAACTAAATCCTTTTTTCTTTACAACTACCAATTATCCTTTACAACCAAGATTCTTATTGTTGACAGCTAAATATAGATTTTAAAATTAATGAATTAGTTTTTGACTAAGCGGGTATCATTTATAAATATAAACCAATAAATAATTTTGTGAGTGTTGATTCTGTAGAAATAAGCCAGTCATCATCCGCCGAAAACAACTATTTATATTAAAAAATCCTTGTTATAAATTTCGATAACCGTTAAGTCAAATTAATAGCTTAATAGCTCCATAAAAACAGCCGATTACTTCAGCTTATAATTTAAATAAGCAAATGGGCTAGATTTATTACTTTTGTATAAAACTTAAAATTATGTACGGAGCTTTAAAACAACATCTGCAAAACGAACTTAAAACCATTAAAGAAGCCGGATTATATAAATCAGAACGCATCCTCACCTCCTCACAAAGTGCCGTAATCAAATTGAGTACCGGCGAAGAAGTCCTGAACTTTTGCGCCAATAATTATTTGGGCTTATCTAATAATCCTGAAGTCATTAAAGCGGCAAAAGACGCCATGGATTCGCACGGATACGGCATGTCATCGGTGCGGTTTATTTGCGGCACACAAGATATTCACAAAGCCTTAGAACATAAAATTGCCGACTTTTACCAAACCGAAGACACCCTTTTATACGCCGCTGCTTTCGATGCCAATGGCGGTGTTTTTGAGCCGTTGTTCGATACCGACGACGCCATTATTTCCGACAGTTTAAACCACGCCTCAATTATTGACGGCGTGCGCTTGTGTAAAGCAGCGCGCTATCGCTACGAAAATAATAATATGGCCGATTTAGAGCAACAACTAATCGCCGTCAACAACAATAAACACCGATTTAAAATTATTGTTACCGACGGCGTTTTTTCAATGGACGGCATTGTGGCACAACTCGATAAAATTTGTGATTTAGCCGATAAATACAACGCATTGGTTATGGTTGACGAATCACACGCCGCCGGTTTTATTGGCAAAACAGGTCGTGGCACTTTAGAATTGCGCAACGTGATGGGTCGCGTTGACATCATTACCGGAACTTTAGGAAAAGCCTTGGGAGGCGCAATGGGTGGCTATACCACAGGCAAAAAAGAAATCATCGAATTGTTGCGTCAACGCTCACGCCCCTATTTGTTTTCTAATTCTTTGTCGCCAGCAATTGTCGGCGCTTCTTTAAAAGTTTTTGAAATGATTTCTAATAATACCGCTTTGCGCGATAAGCTCGAATTCAACGCAAATTATTTTAGAAAAGGAATGGAAACCGCTGGCTTTGAATTGACTGGTGCCGATGCAGCCATTGTTCCCGTTATGCTTTACGATGCTAAATTAGCCCAAAATATGGCCAACCTACTCTTAACAGAAGGCATTTATGTCATTGGATTTTTCTTTCCGGTAGTCGCTCAAGGCAAAGCCCGTATTCGTGTACAACTTTCAGCTGCTCACACAAAAGAGCATCTCGATAAAGCCATTGCCGCCTTTACAAAAGTGGGAAAAAATTTGGGCGTTATTTAATTTAGCGCACCCAATTAAAACTTAAAGTTAACATTAATAATAATTTAAGTATTTTAGGCACTCAAAACTTTAGACTCTTATTCGTGCTAATATAATCCAAATAAGTATCTTTGCCCGACTTCTATTTAATAAAAATCCTATGAGCACCATTAGAATTACCAAACATTTTGACTTTGAAACGGCTCATGCTTTGTATGGATACGATGGAAAATGTAAAAATATTCACGGTCATAGCTACCAATTATTCGTTACCTTAATTGGCACTCCAATAAATGACCCTTCTAACGTTAAACACGGTATGGTAATGGATTTTGGTGAATTAAAAGCACTCGTAAATCGTGAAATTATATCCAAATTTGACCATACAACGGTTCTGAATAATCTATCACCACACAAAGATTTGGCAAATACCTTATCTGAATTAAATCACCATGTGGTATTAGTAGATTATCAGCCAACTAGCGAGAATATGTTGTTAGATTTTGCCAAACGCATCAACCGTAAATTGCCAAATAACATTAAACTTCATAGCTTAAAACTCTATGAAACAGCCAATTCTTATGCCGAATGGTTTGCTGATGATAACCTATAAATAAAATGACGCTACCAACTTTAGATAAAATCTATTTCGCTTCCGACCAGCATTTTGGAGCGCCAACAGCTCAAAAAAGCAAACCGCGTGAAGCACTTTTTGTCGCTTGGTTAGACGAAATTAAACACGATGCAAAAGTCTTGTTTTTGCTTGGCGATTTATTCGACTTTTGGTTTGAATATAAAACCGTTGTTCCAAAAGGATTTATTCGTGTTTTGGGTAAATTAGCCGAACTCAAAGATCGCGGCATCATCATCCATTTTTTTGTTGGAAATCATGATTTATGGATGCGCGATTATTTTGAAACCGAACTCAACATCCCCGTTTATTATGAACCTCAAGTGTTTACCTTTAATAAAAAGGTTTTTTATATTGGCCACGGCGACGGTTTGGGACCTGGCGATTACGGCTATAAACGCATGAAAAAAGTGTTTACCAACCCCTTTTCAAAATGGATTTTTAGATGGCTACATCCCGATATCGGTATGCGCTTGGCTCAATATTTATCTACACAAAACAAACTGATTTCGGGCGAAGAAGATGTTGTTTTTTTAGGAGAAAATCAAGAGTGGTTGGTGCAATATGCCCATGACCTACTTAAAAATAAACATTGCGATTATTTTGTTTTTGGCCATCGCCATCTTCCTCTAGAAATAAAACTCAACAATAACAGCACATACATCAACCTAGGCGATTGGGTTGGCCATTATACCTATGGCGTATTTGACGGCGAAAACCTTGTTCTAAAATCTTATAAACCGCTTTAAACCAAGCCTTGTCAAACCTTTCAGACCGATAAGGTTTTTTCCTTATTTTTAAAACTTTGCAGATTTTTAATTAAACCTTATAGGTCTTTTAAACCAAGTCTTTTCAAACCTTTCAGACCTATAAGGTTTTTTTCCTATTTTTAAAACTTTGCAGATTTTGAATCAAACCTTATAGGTCTTTAAACCAAGTCTTGTCATACCTTTCAGACCGATAAGGTTTTTTTCCTATTTTTAAAACTTTACGGATTTTAAATTAAACCTTATAGGTCTTTTAAACCAAGTCTTTTCAAACCTTTCAGACCGATAAGGTTTTTTTCCTATTTTTAAAACTTTGCAGATTTAAAATCAAACCTTATCGGTCTTTAAACCAAGTCTTTTCAAACCTTTCAGACCTATAAGGTTTTTTCACTATTTTTAAAACTTTACGGATTTTAAATCAAACCTTATAGGTCTTTAAAACCAAAACTCGTTAGATAATCAATCAAACCTTATCGGTTTTAATTTACTCCTCTTCGGCAATTAAGGTTTTCATAAAGCCATTAAAATCTTCTACAAAATCTTCGTAATACTTACCCGTTGCCGGTCCCGAAAACCCGGTATGGATGCGGCGTACAATCCCTTTTCTGTCAATAAAAATCGTCGTTGGAAATGAAATTACCTTGTTGAGCATCGGCAAACTTCTAGAGGCATCAGATGATTCCGAAATCCCTGCAAGCACATAATCATAACCAACTTGGTATTTTTCTTTCATTTTTTCTACGCGACTCTTAGCATAGTCAAAATCAAATTTTCCATTTTTGGGATTTTCGTATGCCAATCCAATGATTTCAACACCTTGTGCCTTATTTTTATCATACCAATCTTTATAAAAGCGCGTTTCGTCCATGCAATTTGGACACCAAGTACCGAAAATTTGAAGCAGTACTACTTTGCCTTTATATTTCTCATCGTCGAGTGTAACGGGCTTGCCATCTAATCCTGGAAAAGAAAAACTCACTTTGTCAAATCCCTCTTTTAAATAGGTTAATTCTAAAGCATTTGGCAATTCAAAATTCGGATTATTTTTAGCAGTAAAGGGTTCTTTTGAAGAACGGCCAGAGTAATAAACGCCTTTTAAAGTGCCATCGGTTTGTAAATCGGCAGTAAAAACAAAGGCGTGGGTTCCGTCAAAGGTAAATAAATGCATGGCATTTTCATCGGTATAGCCTTCCAAATAGCGGTAGTCGCCAGTTTTGGTCAAAAAAGTCCCCGTTAATAAAGCCCCCTCGGTTTTAAAAATCCCTTCGGCTGGTATTTCACGACCCTCTTCATTGACAAAAGTAGTTTCCCAACGTCCGTCAAACTTGCCATTGCTTTGTGGGTGGTCAAAGCGTCCTACCTTGCCAAAAGTAGCTTTAAAGGGCAAACGGTAATTGTCGGCGTAATTTTTAATATATAATCCGCTAAGGTTATCGCCATTAATTTTTGCGCGAATGTCAATATCAAAAATATGCATTTTAATCAGAACAGAATCACCTTGAACACTTACTTCATCAAGCGAAATGCGCTCTGTGCCATTAATAAGGGTTGCTGAATATGCCTCGCCCGTTTTTAAAATTTCAAAATTAAAAGGCAAATCATTGCCTTGAATGTCGATAATACCGCGCCAAACGCCCTGTTTTAATTCGGATGTTTGGGTATTTTTTGCACAAGAAAAAAGCAAAAAGGTTAAGCAAAAGCTCAATAAAATTTTAATTAATGATTTCATAATAAGGGTGTTTAATAATTATTTCCAAGTTAGTTTTAGGATTTTAGTTGATACTTTTTGGTGATTTTCAATACCTCCAAAAATATATTTAATGCTGTCATTTACGGAGGCTAAACCTCTTAAATCCATTGGTAAAAGGCTGTTAAAATTTTTATAAATCTTGTTATTTTTATAAAAAAAGTCTGTTTGGTGTGGGTGAACGCCTCCTGTTTTATCATACGAACTGCCGTTGTAGTTATAAGTTACCGCACTACCGCCAATAAAGTGAGGGACGTTTTTTACCACTGTGGCTGCCAAACGATAACTGTTAAAAGATGTGTCTAGCGCCATTTCGGTCCAAGTAATTTCAGTTGGGTTTTTAGGGTTGATAAAGCCTTTTCTCAAGTGTGCTTGTGCGGGATAATGTGCGCCCATCGCCGCACCACCAAAATAAAATATGGTGTCTTTTAAAATAAGGCCATTTGCTCCAAAAGCCTTGTAAAGATTGCTATTAGGCACAGACGTCCCTATTTTCCAGCGATTGGTATAAGGGTTATAAATCTGCACATTGGGCACATTTTCTTTTTGACTCCAGCCGGTAATGACAAAAATCAAACTGTCGCGCCAAACGGCTTGCACTTGGTCATCTATTGGTATTGGAATTGGCGCACCATCTGTTAAAAATTGATTGGTTTTTATGTTAAAGCGGTGCACCTTGTCGGAAGAAATTTCATGACCATCAAAAAATACATGGTAGCCTCCAATAATGTAAATGGTATCCTTTATTAAACTTGCGGCACTTGCAATTTTTCCAAGTGTATCGGGCAAATTGGGCAATTGTAACCATGTGTTTTTATCGCTATTATAGCGATAACTTCGTTTGTGGATGCCCGAAAATAATTTGGTTTGGTCTAATCCGCCAAAACTATAAATAAACGTTTCGTTGTTGATAATTGCCGCACTCACGGCATTATTGGTAACAGGTTCGGGCGCTGTGGCAATTTGTTTAACCAAAATACCACCGTTAATAGCCGTCTGTTTTGTACAAGTTATCAAAAGCATTGCAATGAGACCGATAAAGCTAAAAATAGATTTCAAGTTCTAAAAAATTTATGCCCAAATTTAACTAAATAATAGTTAATCGGTTTTAGTTATTAATTTTTAGAGTTACTTACATAGCTATTAAAATTAGGTCTAATAAATTCAAAGTTTGTGGATGTTTTTAATCACCGTGAATACTTTAGCGTCGTATTAACAAAATGAATATTTGCATTTTAAACTAAAACACACCCCCTAAACCCCATAACGCCAGTTTATATTTTTTATAAAGCCCTTGAATCTTCAATTTCAAGAGCGTAATTAGTCTTTGTTTACATTTAACCTTTAGTTGTTTAATAAGTAAATATGTCTATTACTTTTTAAAATTAACACTACTTTTGTAACTGAAGAATGATTATAAAAGTATGTTACAGTTAAAAAAAGCCGCCATTTATCAAGATAAAGTCCTTGTGTTATCTGATGTGAATATTAAAATTGAAAAGGGTGAATTTGTTTATTTAATCGGTAAAACCGGAAGTGGTAAAAGCAGTTTAATGAAAGTGTTTTACGGCGATTTACCTTTAACTGAAGGAGAAGGAGCCATTGTAGGCTACGATTTAAGAAGCCTAAAAGAAAATCAAATTCCGTTTTTAAGACGCAAACTCGGGATTGTTTTTCAAGATTTTAAACTCTTGTTAGACCGCAATGTTTTCGATAACCTAGCCTTTGTTTTAAAAGCCACCGGATGGAAAGATAAGGCGCTGATAAAAGCTAAAATTGAAGCTGTTTTAAAGAAAGTTGAAATGCAATCGAAAGCTTATAAAATGCCTTTCGAGTTGTCGGGTGGTGAACAACAGCGCATTGCCATTGCGCGCGCGTTGTTAAATGACCCTGACATGATTTTAGCCGATGAGCCAACCGGAAATTTAGATCCAAAAACGTCGGTTGAGGTGATGCAGGTTTTGCAGGATATTAACAAAAGTGGCAAGACCGTTTTAATGGCAACCCACGACTATGCGCTTATTCTTAAATATCCCAATAAAACCTTGCGTTGCGATGACGGAAAAGTTTTTGAAGTGGTTCAAAAATCGCTTTAACTAGCGCTTATACCAACACAATTTCTTCGGAATTTAAAATGGGTAAATTGTTAAAGCGCAGCAAGAGTTGCGCCACGGTAATGGTATCTTTTTCGCAGTAAATTTTTATGCGATTCGCATTTTTTTCTTTATAAAATACTTCGGCTACCTCACTGCCGTCAATATCATCTTTTGGCGAAGGTATGTCTAAAATATTTGCCAATAATTTTAAAGAGGTGTAATGCTTGTAATCACCAAATTTCCATAATTCTAAAGTGTCTAAATGGGGCACTTCCCAAGGTTTTTTTCCAAATAAATTGAGCTTTTCGGGGATGCTAATCCGATTAATAACCATGCGGCGTGCAATATAGGGAAAGTCGAATTCCTTGCCGTTATGCGCACATAGCATTTGATCTTTTTGGTTAAAATGTTGGTCTAAAAGCGTTTTAAAATCACTTAAAATTTTAAATTCTTCGCCAATAAAAGAGGTAACTCTAAATTGTCGCGCTTTGTTTACCGCTACAAAATATCCCACCGATATGCACACTATTTTTCCGAATTCTGCCCATATTCCTGCGCGTTGGTAAAATGTTTCTACGCTGAGATCCTCTTTTCGTTGGTATTCGGTTTTATCGGTAAAGAGTTGTTGTTTTTCATCCGAAAGTTTGTCAAAGCTTTCTACTTCGGGAACGGTTTCTATATCTAAAAAAAGAATTTTTTGAAGCGGTGTGTTTAATAAGAGCGACATCTTTTATTTGTTTTGTTTGATAAAGGTATTTGTTTTAAGCTAATTAACAATGCTTGTGTTCATTATTTTGCAATAATGTAGCCGAAACTGATTTCACGCAAAGGTCGCAAAGAGGCAAAACACGCAAAGACCGTAAAGGTATATAAACAGATTAATTTTGCCTT
>Ga0210020_1001537_pt1 | contig 19749 bp, 19 predicted proteins | sample CryGeymeta201514_FD_183980 | JGI IMG/M metagenome (GOLD analysis project Ga0210020, IMG submission 183980) | Groundwater microbial communities from Crystal Geyser aquifers in Utah, USA - Crystal Geyser metaG 2015-14 (SPAdes) (version 2) | ecosystem: Environmental > Aquatic > Deep subsurface >... | reverse complement strand
AATTCCGCCTCCAAAAACATCTGGATGAAGAAACGGCCGAATGGACGGGTAAGGTGAACGATCTCCAAAACCGGAAAGAAGAGGAAATTATGGTTGTTTAGTACTTACTTGTATACAAGCATGAGCTACACTCTGTCCGATAATTTACTGCAATAATCATCTCAATGAAACGAACACACTTTTGCATAACAATAAGTGAGGGGAAATAAAAAATATTATGGAAAACAAAAAGCAGTCATTACTAAGTTGGAGAATAGACAAGGAAGAATTAGACAAGCAAGTAAGCCAATACTTTCAACTTAAAATACATCAATCTTTTAGGGGGATTTCAACAATAATACTGTCACTGGGTCTCCTTGCTGGCACTACAGTCAGTATGTTTTTAAGTCTACCAACCATTGATATTTTATTTGGAGTAGGTATTGGCTCAATACTTATTTATTTTGTATACAACGGACACAGATGGGCAATGATTGCTTCTACTCTTGATTTCACTGTCAATATATTGATGTCTTCTTTTAATAGGATTATTGATGGTACTTTTTCAACCACATCCTTTATTTTTATTGGAGTTGCGTGGATTGTCGTCGTCGGATACTTGATAAAAGCAATTCGTATTGAAAACCATAAAAATAAAAGGGGTCAGGTACCTTTTTAATTGTTGGAGAGTAAAATATAAAAAGGTACCTGACCCCTTTTTCAAACTCACATTTCCACATTTCGCTTGATGTTTTAATGAAATAAATTACCAAAGACGCGCAAAAACCTGTAACATCCGCCCGCCGGACTTTCTTTTTTTATCACGGCGTGTTACCATGTCCCCTGTACTACATTTACCTTCCAATTGCGTTTGATATTTTGATTGCATCCCTATCATTTTACCAGCTATGCTGCTCACCATCATTGTTTTCATGCTCATTCTCACCCTTTTGGTGTTTGTCCACGAACTCGGACACTATACGACTGCGCGCAAGGCTGGGGTCAAAGTGGATGAATTCGGTTTTGGCTTGCCTCCGCGCATTTGTGGCTGGCAGCGCGAGCGGCAATCGGGAAAGATGCGCTTTTTTTGGGGAAAATCACCGTACGAATTATTACCTGATGCAAAAAATGATGAAACGCAGATACGCAACATGGGCGCAACCATCTGGTCGCTCAACTGGATACCGGTTGGCGGGTTTGTAAAAATTAAAGGCGAAGGAGGGGAGTTTGCTGAAGATACGGACAGTTTTGCGACAAAATCAACCGGCTGGCGCGCTATCATTCTTTCTGCGGGTGTAGCAATGAACGTAATCCTTTGCGCGGTTCTGTTAAGTATCGGATTCATGTTCGGTATCCCGACTGTGTTGGATGGCGGAGAGCCGGAAGGAGCGCGTGTGCGCGAACAATCTCTGCAAGTAACCGAATTTCTTTCCGAAAGTCCCGCCAAGGATGCCGGTATGCGTTTGGGTGATACGCTACTTGCGGTCAACAACACTCCTTTGACCAGCGTGGAAACACTGCAGGCGGCGCTTATGGCGGCGGGTTCGGGCGAGGCAACAATTCGCGTACAACGCGGAAGAAAAATACTGGATATACCGGTAGAGGCGCGTTCTCTGGATGTATTGGGTGGAAAAAGCGGCATTGGCGTTGCGACCGCCGAGGTCGGCTTGGTCGCGTATCCATTTTTTTCCGCAGTGTGGCATGGCATACGTCTCACCGGCACGCTTTTTGTGGACATTATTCTGGCGTTTAAAGATCTGCTCATGAATCTTTTTGCGGCACGGCACGTTGCGCTGGATGTGGCGGGACCTGTGGGTATAGCCGCGATCACGGGGCAGGTGGTTGATCTCGGCTTTATCTACGTGCTGCAGTTTGCCGCATTTCTCTCGCTCAATCTCGCCATTATTAACTATTTGCCCATTCCCGCACTGGATGGCGGTCAGGTTGTGCTGCTGCTTGCTGAACGCATGCGGCGCAAACCTTTTGCCGCCAAAACAAAAAATCTTATCAATAATACCGGTTTTTTGGCGCTGCTTGCGCTCATACTCGTGATAACAGTTCGCGATGTTGTCAAACTCATTCCCGGATTTTCCTCCATTCTCCAAACGATACAAAGGATGTTGTAGAAGCGCCAAGACCTATTTTTGCCCTAGCGTGCATGGCGGTGTGCCAACCCGGCAGCGGTTAGGGTAGCAGGTTGTCAGCTAGCCGTACGTATGCTACACTCCCGAGTGCTATGCGACAGAGCATTCTCTTTGGTAAAACTCAAAAACAAGCACCGCGCGGAGAAGTTTCCACAAACGCCCAATTACTTATTCGGGGCGGTTTTATTGATAAAGTGGCAGCGGGTATTTATAGCTACTTGCCACTCGGCTTGCGCGTGCTCAACAATATCCAGCAGATCATACGGGAAGAAATGATTGCGATTGGCGCGCAAGAGGTGCTCTTACCGGCACTTCATCCGAAAGAGCCGTGGGAAGCAACCGGCCGATGGAGCGATCCCGGTTCCAAAGTCATGTACCAGTTTGACGGGCATGGCGGACCGTTCGGTCTCGGATGGACGCACGAGGAGCTGATTACGCCGCTGGTGCAAAAATACGTGCGGAGCTATCGGGATCTGCCAGTCGCGTTGTTTCAGATTCAGGATAAGTTTCGCAACGAGTCGCGCGCGAAGTCGGGATTGCTGCGCGGTCGTGAATTTAGCATGAAAGACTTGTACAGCTTTCATCGGAACATGGAAGATCTGGATGCGTACTACGCGCGGGCGATTGCCGCCTATAAAAATATTTTTAATCGTTGCGGGCTTGACGCGCTTGTGGTGGAAGCGAGCGGCGGCGCGTTTTCAAAATACTCGCATGAGTTTCAGGTTCCAACCGATTCCGGGGAAGACATCATTTTCAGCTGCGCCTCTTGCGATATGCATCAAAACAAAGAAGTCGTTGCAGATATTGCGTGTCCTTCGTGCGGCAAACCCCGCAAGGAACTCAAGGGAATTGAGGTCGGTAATATCTTTAAATTGGGCACCCGATTTACCCAAGCGGTAAATTTTACGTATACCAATGAGCAAGGCGAGGCGCAGCCAGTGCTCATGGGTTGCTATGGCATAGGGCCGTCGCGTGTTCTGGGGGCGGTTGCGGAAGTGCAACATACGGCAAAGGGGTTGCGCTGGCCCGATACACTCGCGCCTTTTGCGGTTCATATTCTTGGCGCAGGCAAAGATACAAAAAAAATTGAAATGAAAATGCTGGAACTCTACGCACTGCTTACCCAAGCGGGGGTTGCGGTGCTTATGGACGATCGCCCCGGACTCTCCTATGGCGAGCATATGGCGGATGCGGATTTAATCGGACTGCCGCATCGTATTATTGTCGGAGAAAAACATCTGCATGAAAACAAAGTGGAATATACATCGCTCGCGGAAGCAAAAACAACCCCCATGCCATTCGATGATGTTGTAGGGATGTTACGAAAATAAAATTGTCTGCACTCTGCATGAAGAGTGCTCACAACAAAAAATATCTACCTGCACATTTTCCCCTCTCTCTTTTCCGCAAAACTGTCTTCATTTTATTACGATCGCAAAATTTTGTGGACAGTTTGCGCATAAGTGCAACATCGGGCGTACAGGAAAATCTTGCACCGCATGCTTTTCCTCGTATCATTTCTGCTATCCTGCGCATACTCTTCGTGTAATGTTTCTTGACCTGTAAGATACTTTGTACTATGGTTTCACGATTTAACACTTTTGCGGAAAAAATCGGCGTTGATTTAGGGACGGCAAATGTTCTCATTTATGTGCACGGACGGGGTATCATCGTCAATGAACCTTCCGTGCTTGCGGTTAATACGAGAACCAATGAAGTTTTAGCGGTTGGCGAAGACGCAAAGAAAATGGTGGGTAAAACTCCCGCGCATATTGTGGCGACACGACCGCTTGTGGACGGTATTATTTCGGATTTTGAAGCTACGGAAAAAATGCTTAAATACTTTTTTGACAAGGTGCGCAAAGGACGGCTGGCGTTTTTTTCTCGTCCCTATGTGGTCATCGGCGTGCCGCTGGATATCACCGAGGTAGAAAAGAAAGCGGTGGAAGATGCAGTCTTTTCCGCAGGCGCCAAAGAGGTATTTCTGATAGAAGAGGTTACGGCGGCGGCTATAGGAGCAGGACTCCCCATTCAAGAGGCAACGGCGAGCATGATTATTGATATCGGCGGTGGCACGACGGATATTGCGGTTTTGTCCCTTGGTGGAGTGGTAACTTCAAAATCGCTGCGGATTGCGGGAGATGAGTTTAATCGGGATATTCTAACGTATGCGAGGGAGAAATACAATCTCTTACTGGGCGAACGCATGGCGGAAGAAATTAAAATAGGCATTGGATCGGTTATTCCTCTTGAAGAACCTATCAGCATGCCAATGCGGGGAAGAGATTTGAGTACGGGACTTCCCAAAGAAATCATTGTTGGTGATGTGGAAATTCGCGACGTGTTGATGCGGTCCGTACGCGGCATCGTGGAATATATTAGAGAGGTTTTGGAGATGACACCTCCGGATCTGGTTGCAGATATTTATCGCAAGGGCATGGTATTGACCGGAGGAGGGGCGTTGATTCGCGGTTTGGATGAGCTTATTGCGCAGGAGGTTAAAGTGCCGGTGTATGTGGCCGACGACCCTTTATCCGCTGTGGTCCGAGGCACGGGAATTGTCCTGCAGGATTTGGCGTTGCTGAAGGAAATAAGCATTCCTTCGGCGCAGTAACCGCCTCGCCGAACCTCTCGCGCCTTACTGACTATGGCTTTAGCGCATTCCTATTTATGCCTACGTTTCATCGTTCAACACGCCATCGCTGGCTGGGCGCACTTCTTTTTGTCCTAGCGGCGTTAGCCGTGCTCTATCTGCCTTTCTTGAGCGTAGGTGAGCAAAAACTCTATGCACTGGCGATACCACTTTCTAAAATCGGTTATTATACAGGTGTTGGTACGCATGATTTTCTCACGAAGTATGATACTCTTGTGCAGCTTCGGGAGGAAAATGATACGCTTTCCCGAGAGGTGCGCGCGTTGCGTGAAGAAATGGCGAAGCATGCTCAACTCGTGCGCGAAAACGAAGACCTGCGCGCGGCTATGGGCATCCTTCCTGAATCGGCTGATTGGAAATTCATACCGGCACGTATTATCGGACGCGAGCCGTTTTTAAATCCCTCTTTGGTTCGGATTGCTGTCGGCGGCAACGTTGGTGTGGCGCAAGGAGATCCTGCACTCGGCGAAGGTATTTTTTTGGTGGGGAAAGTGATAGAAGTACATGATATGTTTGCTACCGTAGCTTTTTTAACCGAAGAACGGAGCGCCATACCCGCAACACTTGCGCATGACGATCCCACTGCCACAGAAGCGATCGGGTTAATAGAAAGTATTGCCGGTCTGGGTTTGGAAATGAACTACATTCCGATGTCGTTGAATCTCGCGGCGGGAGATGCGGTTATTACGGCAGGGCTTGATGAGCGCATACCCTACGGCTTGCCGATAGGCCGTCTGGAAGACATCACCCACCCACCTAATGAAGTGTTTCAAACAGCAAAGGTGATGCCGTATGTATCATTTGCCTCGCTCTCCGAACTCGTTATTGTACATATTCCCTAAGCCGCATCTCTATGGCTGGAGCAACACTGAAAAGTTTTATGCTGTATGCGGCATGCGTGTTTTTTTTCTTCATAGCAATAGGGTTTGCAGAAGGATTAGGTTGGCATAGCGGCATCATGGTACTTGTTCCCGGCTTGGTTTTGCTGATACGGAACCGGCTTGATGCGGCGTTAGCCGTTTTGGTTGGGGGATGCGTGGCGTTGGAGATTTTATCGCTCGCTCGCGCGGGATTGGTTATCAGTATGCTTTTTGGCGCTGTGGGTATGGTTTACGCACTTAATATACTGGTGATATCTCGCGAACACTGGTTGAGCCGCATACTGCTTTTTTCTTTTGGATGCGGAATGTGGATCACCGGTTCATGGGTAGTCGGCGGCGCCCGATCATGGGGAGAAATAAGTACGATCCTATTCTTCAGTATCGGCTGTGCTTTCCTGTTTACCGATACGGAAAACGCAACGCATAATCGTAATCAGTTGCACTATGGCATCTCGTGATGTTTTTCGCATACCGACGAGGTTGCATAAAACCATGCGTATCTATCGCGCGTATGCGCAGTACGAAGCGGATGACTTGTTTGCCGCACCCGGTGCCGAGAGGCAAGCAACAGAAAACAAACAAGGTCAGGAGTTTATCGGTATTTTTCTTTCCGATAAACGGTTATTGCTGGTGTGGTGCGGTATTTTGGTTATATGCGGCGTGCTGCTCGCGCGTCTTGCATATCTGCAACTGTTTCAAGGATCCGCATTACTTGCCCGTGCCGAACGTAATCGGTTGGTCAGTGTCGCAACTTCGGCGGCGCGCGGATTTGTATATGATATGCAAGGTGTTCTACTCGTGCAAAATAGGGCGCATTTTGCACTGCGGATAGATGCGCAACGCATACCCGCCACACACAACGAACGGCAAGGTCTGCTGACCTTCGTTGAAGGCCTTACACCCATCTCTGCAGACGTGAAAGAAGCTTTTCTCCAAACGGATGTTCCTGATGGACATGCTGCGTTTACTTTTACGGACGACCTCACCTACGATGCGATGTTGCGCGCCCAATCAGCTTATTACCTTCATCCTGAAATACGCGTGGACGTTTCAGAACAGCGCGACTATACAGGAGTCGCGCAAGCATCGTCCCTCGCGCATGTACTCGGGTATCTCGGCCTGCCATCTCCAAAGGAAATTGAGCAGTATCAGCTTTCTGCATCTGCACAGCGTACGCCAATTGGCAAGACGGGACTTGAAAAATCGTACGATGCGCAACTGCGGGGAACTCCCGGATCGCTCACGTATGAGGTGGATGCATTTGGGAACATGAACCGGTTAATTTCGGAAAAGGCGACGAAACCCGGAGCTACACTCACCCTGACAATTGATGTGCTGTTGCAGCGGTTTGCTGAAGAGGCTCTGGTTCGTGAACTGGAAAAAATCGGGAAACGCCGCGCGGTACTCATTGCGCTTGACCCGAGAAATGGTGCTGTGCGGGCACTCGTGAGTCTTCCTGCGTACAATCCTAATGTCTTTGTTTCGGGGCTTGATGCGGAATCCTACGGCGCGCTGGTGCAAGATCCCGATCAACCCCTTTTCCCGAGAGCTATTGCGGGTACCTATCCGTCAGGATCTACGTTTAAGCTGATTACCGGATTTGCGGGTCTCGCGGAGGGCGTTATTACCCCGCAGACTACCGTATTAAGTCGGGGAGGCATTGCGATCAATCAGTGGTTTTTTCCAGACTGGAAAGCGGGCGGACATGGAGTTACAAATTTACGGAAAGCACTTGCGGAATCGGTGAATACGTATTTCTATATGGTCGGCGGCGGCTACGAAACTGTCAAAGGGGTAGGACCTGACGCTCTTGCAGGATACGCGCGGTTATTCGGTTTGGGGGTACCACTCGCTCTTGACGTGCCCGGGGAAGCCGCTGGATTTGTTCCTACGCCCGCATGGAAAGAAACTGCCAAACAGGAGCCGTGGTATATCGGCGATACATATCATTTTGCCATCGGGCAGGGAGATATTCTCGTGACCCCGCTCCAGGTCGCCGCCTATACGAGCGTCTTTGCCAACGGATCACAACTCTATCAGCCGCACCTTGTAACGGAGGTGCGTGATCCGGAAACACAAGAAATCTTACAGCACAGGGAGCTAAAAGTACTCCATGATTTTTCTCAAGATGCAGATTTGATTACGGAAATTCGCAAGGGAATGCGAGCTGCGGTAACGGAAGGCAGCGCGCGCGGGTTGTCATTCCTTCCCCTAGAGTCCGCGGGAAAGACCGGTACTGCCCAATGGCATACCACCAAAGATAACCATGCCTGGTTTACCGGATTCGCGCCGTATACCGACGCAGAACTGGTCGTAACGGTACTCATTGAAGAAGGCGGGGAGGGGAGTAGTGTTGCCGTTCCGGTCGCGAGAGAGGTGTTCGCATGGTATGCCGAACATCGTATGCAAACATCGCCCTAACTTCATACTGGCGGAACTCGCAAGTCTTGACAGCGTTTCAAATTACCGCTACAGTGTGCAAGTTACTAGTCAAAAAATTTATTATATGCCATCCTATCTCACGCAAGAAGGTCTTGCTAAGGCGCAAGAAGAACTCAAAGTACTTACAACGGTACGGCGGAAGGACATAGCGCAGCGCATTGCGCGCGCGAAAGAGTTGGGTGATCTCTCGGAGAACGCGGAATATACGGACGCGAAAGAAGAGCAGGCTTTTATTGAGGGGCGCATATTGGAGTTGGAGCACATGGTGCATCACGCGACCGTAGTGCAAAAGCAGCAGTCCAATGATATGGTGGGGATTGGATCACGCGTCAAAGTGCACATCAATGGAGGACATCAGGAGTTTCATATTGTGGGAGCTAATGAAGCGGATCCGATAAACGGAAAAATTTCTCATGAATCTCCGCTCGGGAAAGCATTCTTAGGAAAGAAAAAGGGTGATAAGATACTAGTGAATGTTCCTAGCGGTGAGATGACCTATACGGTTAAGGACATAGCATGATATAAAATTGAGCATACGCTTACCATCCCCTCACGGTTAACGTGAGGGGATTTACTTTTGGTTGAAAAAACCGTATACTTTCATTCGTACGTTTATACATTGATGACGTTCGTGGTATGGCATCATTACTTGAAATTCGCAAAGAACGCATGAAAAAAATAGAGACGCTCGTGCAGCATGGCATGCCACCGTACCCAAGCGTTTCTAACCGCACAGACTCTCTTGGCGAACTCTTGCGCAATTTTGCCAAATTAGAGAAATCCGGTGAGCAAAAAACCATTGCAGGACGCGTGATGTCTATGCGCAATCATGGCGGATCGGCTTTTTTTGATATTTTTGACGGGACGGGACGCTTGCAAGTTTTCATACGTAAAGCGCAGGTGGGAGGGGATGCGTATCAGCTATTTTTGGACACGGTGGACCTGGGGGATTTTTTGGACGTTGCGGGCAAGGCTATGGTAACGAAAGTGGGAGAAAAAAGCTTGCTTGCGGAGTCATGGCGTATGCTGGCAAAAAGTTTGAGACCCATACCAACCGAGTGGTACAGTATCAAAGATGAGGAAAGCCGGTTGCGCAAGCGGTATCTTGATATATTGCTCCACCATGAAACAGCCGAGCTTATTAGAAAGAAGTCGGTATTTTGGAATACCATCCGTACCTTTCTCTTGGGAAGAGATTTTACTGAAGTTGAAACACCCGTGTTGGAAACGACAACCGGAGGGGCTGAAGCACGCCCATTTGCGACTCATCATCATGCGTTGGATATTGATGTGTTTTTACGCATCTCCGCAGGTGAATTATGGCAAAAACGTCTCATGGTGGCAGGGTTGCCCCGTACGTTTGAAATTGGCAGAATATTTCGTAACGAAGGCATCTCGCACGAGCATTTGCAGGACTACACCCAGTTGGAATTTTACATGGCGTATAGCGATTATACAGTCGGTATGGATATGGTATGCGAATTGTATCGCACCATCGCAAAAAATGTTTTGGGAACGACAACATTCACCACGCGTGGTTTTAGCGTTGATGTAGGAAAAAAATGGAAGACGTATAATTTTACGCAACTCATGCAAAAACACTACGACCTTGATCCGTTGGCTGCGAATGAAAAAGAAATACAAGGGGCGCTTGCCAAACACAATGTAACGTATGATATGCCGATCTTTACGAAAGCGCGCGGGATTGATGCGCTGTGGAAGAACATTCGCAAGACATTGGACGGGCCAGGATTCTTAATTGGCGTACCAGTGTATCTTGAGCCGCTCGCAAAACGATCGGCTGCCGATCAACGCATCGTGGAGCGCTTTCAAGTTATTATTGCGGGCAGCGAATTGGGAAAGGGGTTTAGCGAGTTGAATGATCCGATTGATCAGCGGGAGCGTTTTGTGGAACAGCAAAGCATGCGCGACAAGGGAGATGTGGAATCGCAGATGGCCGACATGGAGTATGTAGAGGCATTGGAGTATGGCATGCCACCCACTTTCGGTTTCGGGCTATCGGAACGTTTCTTCAGCTACCTGGTTGATAAGAGCGTGCGTGAAGCGCAAATCTTTCCTCTGCTGAAGCAAAAATAGTATGCCGGACAAGACGCGGGTCATGGTCTTCGGCACCTTTGACGGTTTACATGAAGGGCATCGCAACCTGTTTGCGCAGGCAAAAACGCACGGGGATACACTGATTGTCATTGTTGCGAGAGATACGACCGTTCAAAAAGTCAAAGGAAAAAAACCTATTTTCAATGAAAACAATCGCCTTGCCGCAGTGAAGCATCAACAGGGGGTTGATGGGGCATATTTAGGGAATACCGATGATGTATATCGCGTAATCATTGTCCATGCGCCCGAGGTCATTTGTCTGGGATACGATCAAAAAACTTTTACCGATTCGCTGGCCAATTGGCTCTCCGCGCAGTATCGCCCCATACCGATTATACGTCTGCAACCCTATAAACCGGACATCTATAAATCATCACTGCTCACAAAAAAAGAGCAACAGGAATAAATAGAGTTCATAGTATATTACCTTGTTACCCTTTACCCTATGTTTGACCTTGCCTATATCAAAGAACATGCGGATTTAATTGCGGAAAACGCCAAGAACAGGAGAAAGAACGTTGCTATACCAAAATTGCTGCAAACGTACGACGTGTATCTCGCGCTGCTGCGGGAGAAAGAAGCATTGCAGGCGGAGCGTAATACGTTGGCGCAAACCATTGGCAGAGAAAAGGACGCGCGAGGACGCGATGTGTTGCTGCAACAAGGAAAAAAACTGCGCGGGGAAATCGATGCAAGAGAAGAGGAGCTCACGCGCATAAAGAACGAAAAAATTGATCCGCTGCGCGCCGTTATTCCCAATCTTACCCACCCCGACGCACCGATAGGGGAGTCGGAACAAGATAATCGCGTACTGCGCGCGCATGGCGATGTGCCGGAGTTTTCCTTTGTTCCAAAAGATCATGTGGAACTCATGGAGGCGTTGGATCTCATTGACTTTGAGCGGGGAACGAAAGTGGCGGGAGCTAAAGCGTATTTTCTCAAAAATGAAGCAGTGCTTTTAGAATTTGCGCTGGAACGTTTTGCGCTTGATATGCTGCGTGAAGCGGGATTTACGTTGCTTACCACACCCGATTTTGCGAAAGATGAAATTGTGGCGGGAGCGGGATTCAGTCCTCGAGGACCGGAAACGCAAGTATACAGCTTGGAGGGAGATGCCAAGAGCTTGATCGGTACAGCGGAAATTGCCATGTGCGGATATCATCAAAACGAGATATTTGCCGAGCATGAGTTGCCAAGAAAATATGCGGCATTCTCCCATTGTTTTCGAACGGAAGCGGGCGCATACGGACGGGAAAGCAAGGGGCTCTACCGCGTCCATCAGTTCAGCAAGGTGGAAATGTTCGCCTATACGACGCCGGAAACATCCGAAGCCATGCACCAGGAACTTATCGGCATGGAAGAGAAGATTTTTTCCGCACTCGGCTTACCCTATCGCGTGGTTGACCTCTGTACGGCGGATTTGAGTACGGTCGCGTACCGCACCTTTGATGTGGAAGCGTGGATGCCCGGACGCGGTATTTGGGGGGAAATTTCCAGCACCTCCAATACCACGACATTTCAGGCTTCCCGCCTGGGTATTAAGGTAGAACGTGCGGACGGAAAAAAAGAATACGCACACATGCTGAACGGCACGGCGATGACCAATAGCCGCATCATTATCGCGTTGGTGGAAAATTACCAGCAGGAAGACGGATCTATTGCCATTCCCAAACCGTTGCATCCGTATATGGGTATGCAAAAGATAGAAAAGAAATAAGGTATATGTATGTTTGCACAACGCATACAAAACATTCGCGTATCTCCCATCAAGCAGATAGAACTTGCCGCATCAAAAATACCAAACTCGGTATCGCTTGCCCAAGGCATCCCCTCGTTTGATACGCCGGAAAGTATTAAGGAGCGGGTCATGGGAGAAATACGTGCCGGACGAGTCAGTAAGTATTCGCTCGCTCCGGGTACGATAGAGTTGCGGGAAGCGATTGCGCACGATCTTGCGCGAAATGGGATGCACTATGATTGGGAAACGGAAATCATCGTGACTGCCGGCGCAATTGAAGGCATTACCGCAACGCTTGCGTCCCTTTTGAACGAAGGCGATGAGGTACTCCTGCCGTCGCCAACCTATACCTCATATCAGGAAGCTATCAAAATATCCGGAGGCGTACCGGTATTTGTGCCGCTTGTGGAAGATCATCGCTGGGGGTTTAATTTTGAAGCCTTTGAAAAAGCCATAACTCAAAAAACGCGCGCTATTTTATTTTGCAACCCCAATAATCCAACAGGAACCATTTATACGGCGGAGCAATTACAGCAACTTGCGGAACTTGCGGAAAAGTATAATTTGTACGTGCTCTCGGACGAAGTATATAAAGACTTTATTTATACGGACACGCCGTACCTGACGCTTGCGCAAAAACCCCGGTATCGTAAGCGGGTGATACGCATTTTCAGTTTTTCAAAAGCCTATGCGATGACCGGATGGCGTGTGGGGTATATCCATTCCGATGCGTCCGTGATCGCCGAAATTTTAAAAGTTCATGATACGCTCATTACTTGCGCACCCGTTGTTTCCCAATATGCGGCGTTGGGCGCATTGGAAAATGCACAGGAAGATGTTGCGCGGTTTAAAAAAACTTATCAGCATCGGCGCAAAATTCTCTGTGAACGTCTTGATGGAATGGACACGCTCTTTTCCTATCAGGTTCCTGACAGCTCGTATTTCGTCTTTCCGAAAATCAACGTTGCTCACGATACCTCATGGAATTTTGCATTCACTCTGCTGGAAAAAATAGGTGTGGCGCTGGTGCCGGGGAGCGCGTTCGGACCGGAGGGGGAAGGACATGTTCGTATGTCTTTTGGGCGTGATGAGGCGGATATCAACGAAGCGTGCGATCGGTTAGAAAAATATATGCAAACCCTATGAGCTTCTTGAAACGTAGCGTACAATATTGTTTATTTGCAATCGCAAAACTCTCTCTTGCGCATCACGAACCGTATGTGGTGGTGGTGTCGGGATCTACCAACCGACAAACGGTCAAAGAAGCTATTGGCAAAAAGCTTGGCGAGGCGTTTACGGTTCGGGTAAGCCCGAAAAACTTTAACGCGGAACTTGGTGTGCCGATGAGCATCGTAGATATACCTTCGGGAGGCGGATCATTTTTAGGATGGTTTTCGGTTTTGATCCGCGCCTTGCGTTATGCGATTGGCGGGAAAAGAGAGGATGTATGCATTGCTGAATTTGCAGTTTCTCGACCGAGAGACATGCGGTATTTGTTGCGTCTTTTACGTCCGGATTGCGTCGTACTTACCGACCTTACCAGCGAATATTTATCCGCATTTGGTACGCTGGAAACAAAGGCCAAAGAATACGAAGATTTGCTTATGCGCATCAAGGCAAACGGTCTTGCCGTACTAAATCAGGACGATGCGCGCATTTGCGCGCTGCATGCGGGTGTTTCAGTAGTAAAAACAACGTACGGACTTGCAGGGGACGCTCTCTATCGTGCCAATCATATCACCTCAAATGAACACGGAACTTCATTTTATGTACATGCGCCCGGGTTACCTGTACAACATGCGCATATCATTTCATTTGGCAAGTCGGCAATTTACGCATACCTTGCCGCTGAAGCTGTTGCTACCCATGCCACTACGCACTGGAAAAAAACATAGCTATCGTGAACGCACGCCGGTCAAACGCTCGTATACCAACCCTTTTTTTCGGTCGAAGGAACGTCTGCCGATCCGCTTGTTCGCGGATATTTTTTCACTCATGGCCGTGTTTGCCGTTCTGTTGTGGGTACTGCTGTGGTCGCCTTTTTTTCGCGTGCAAACCATTGAGGTTTCGCGCGTAACGCTGTCCACTGCGGAAGAAATTACAGAGGCAATCGCATTGTATGTAGGGAATGCGCATGGGTACATACCCCGTGACGCATTATTCATCTTGCGGGAAAGAGATCTGGAACAGCATCTCAAGCAGTTATTTCCCATAGATAAGATTACGGTTCACAAAGAATTGCCCCACAGCCTCCGTGTTGCCATTACAGAAACCGCTCCCGCGGCTCTCGTGCAAGTTGCGGACCGCAGTTCGTATGTAACGGCGGAAGGAGTGGTATTTTTTGTCCCCACGAGACCCTATCCTTCCCTTGACGAATCCATTCCGCATATTGTGTTGCAGCTGCATTCTACGACAACTGATGCGATTATCGCCGCGATTACGGAAGTGTCCCTGCCAACCGCAACCGGCACGCCGACAACATCCGCAACAAAAACACCTGACACACCATTCCCATTTCCCAATCCGCAACTTCCCGATAACACCACAAGAGACGCGCAAGTTATAGCAAAAAATGTAGTCGCGCATATTATTCTTTTTGATGCGCTGCTGCGGACATCGGATGTGCGCGCGGCTGTATATACCATTGACCTTCCCATTTTTGATTCTTACAGGGTAACAACGAGCGAAAACTGGACGATACAGGTTTCTTTTACGGATACCCCAAGCGATCAAACTGAACGGCTCAAGGTTCTTTTGGATCGCGAAATAGGCAGAAGGCGAAGTACGCTTATCAATATTGACTTGCGTTTCGGATCACGCGTGTTTTATGAAAGTTGATAGCATTGACTACAATAACGAACTCAATCCCGAGCAATTAGCGGTCGTCCGAGAGGCCGAGGGGTCGTGCTTGGTCTTGGCGGGAGCGGGATCCGGAAAAACACGCACACTTGTGTATCGCATTGCGTATTTATTGGAACAGGGGATTTTGCCGGAACATATTCTGCTCATGACGTTCACCAATAAAGCGGCTCGGGAAATGGTTGGGCGTATTCGGGCTTTGTTAGGCGCAGGCGCGGAAGGACTGTGGTCAGGGACGTTTCATAGCATTGGACATAGAATTTTGCGCACCCATGCGCATCTCTTGGGGTACCCAGCATCATTTGTGATTATGGATGCGAGCGATGCCCAGTCACTCTTAAAAGAAGCGTATAAGGAGTTGCATTTGGATCAGCATAAAGCCATCTTGCCAAAATTACCCGTTCTGCAGGATATGATGAGTTATAGCAGAAATACGGGCATACGGCTGGAGAACTTGTTTACAGATCGCTATGCATATCTCAATGAGGAGGCCTTGCCGCATGTTATGGCGCTTGCGGAAAAATATGGTGATAAAAAGCGTGCCGGGGGTCTCATGGATTTTGATGATCTTCTTGCGAACTGGCTGAAACTACTCAAAGAGCACGAACAAACGGCAACGCAACTGCGCCGGCAATTTAACTACATACTGATTGACGAGTACCAAGATACCAATGCCCTGCAAGCGTCGCTGGTGTATGAATTGAGCGGTGGAAAAAATAATGTGCTTGCGGTCGGGGATGATGCCCAGAGTATTTATTCATTTCGTGGCGCGGATATCCAAAACATATTAGACTTTCCAAAACAGTATGCCCATACACGCACATTCCGCATAGAAACCAACTACCGTTCTACTCCGGAAATACTGCAATTAGCTCAAGAGAGCATCAATCATAACCGTGCGCAATTTGAAAAAAAATTGATAGCGGATAAGCCGCACGGCACACAAAAGCCAGTTGTGGTGCATGTGCGCGATGCGCGGGAACAGGCTGCAATGATCGCCGATGAATTGGAGAAGCTCAAATCCCAAGGCATCACAGCGGATCACATTGCGGTGTTGTTCAGGTCAACCTATCACTCGGCCGATCTGCAGATGGAACTTACCAAGCGCGACGTGCCCCATATTGTGCGGGGTGGTGTGCGGTATTTTGAGCAGGCGCACATAAAAGATATTTTGGCGTATCTGCGTGCCCTGCACCACACATCTGATGAAGTATCATGGAAGCGTGTTCTGCTACTCTACACCGGCATCGGACCTGCCGCCGCTCAAAAGCTCTGGACACGCGTCCAAGCATTTGAGCGGTATGCAAGCATACCTGTTGATGAACTGCTGGTAAGCATGCCTCCCGCAACACGATCCTCGTTAACGGCTTTTTTCAATCATCTTGCGCGTTTGTCCGAATACATAGGATCGGGAGACGCGCAACAGCCTCGTATCGGAGAAGCAATTCAGTGTGTCAGCGACTCCTACTATAACGAATACGCAAAAACGGCGTTTGAAAACTACCGGGATCGTTTGGAAGACATTGCGTATCTCGCATCTGTTGCGAGCGGCTACACGAATCTTGCCGAATTTCTCTCCGATGTCAGTTTGAGCGAACAGTTTCAGGAGGATGGAGAGAAACCAAACCATCAACTGGTGCTTTCTACCATTCATCAGGCAAAGGGTTTGGAATGGGATGTCGTATTTATTATTGGCTTGCGTGAGTCCTGGTTTCCGCATCAAAAATCATTTCAGGATAGGGCGAGCTTGGAAGAAGAACGGCGACTCTTTTATGTTGCCGCAACCCGCGCACGTAAAAAATTGTATTTGTTGTACCCGATGCTGCATCGGGGTTATGGGGGAGGGGAATCCGCTGCAGAGGCATCACTCTTTTTGCGTGAGCTGGATACATCGCTCTATGAGCGGAATGCGGAAGATGCGCGTCAAGAAGCGCTATATACAGATGATGACACGCTTGATAGTGATGACGACCGTCCTACCACGTTCTTAAATTTTTATTTGAAGAGAAAAGAGGAAGAAAAATAGAGAAGATAAGAGAGACTTGCAAAGAAAAAAGGATCTTCGGAGAGATCCTTATGATATACAGATGACGAAACGATGAAAACGACCATCAGCGACGCCGCATACCTCCTTGTGGCGGGGTGTTGGCATACATACGCGCGCAGGTGGTGACCAACACGCCCAAAGCCAATGGGTATATTGGCCACCACTCCGGCTTTGATAGGCCGAGGAGCACCCCACCGAGGGTGTGAAATATCCCGGAAATGCAAATGCCTGCCGAGACATAAAAAAATCCTCCCGCGTGTGGCAAAATATAGTTTCGCGGCACCAGCGAAACTATAAGCGCGCTGATCAAAAAATACTCAAAAGCTCTCGTATCCACGGTCATCTCCTTAAAAAAGTGAAAGAGCAAAAAATATGTGCTATTATACCAGAAATAGCATAATTGTCAACCCACCGAGCGAAAAAATCGGTAATTGTTGGACTTGCGAAGTCCAACAATTTACAATCCTCATTAGACAACCCACACAGGGAATTCTCTAACAGAGTAAAGTACAACAGTAGAGCATGAAATACGAGTTTTATTAACCACGCAGAATACTCCAGCCTTTTAAGGCTGGAGATGCATGCGACCCGGAATGAGGCAACGTACGTTGCCGAATGGAGGCAATTCTGTCATGATTGGTCCAAGGAGGAAGTAGCAGGGTCCTACGTACTGAATTTCCCGAACTGGAAGAATTCTTGTGGGGCAGCTCATTCTGGGCGGATGGCTACTTTGCCGAAAGTGTAGGGGTAAAGAATGAAAGTACGATCAGACAATACATCAACGACCAATCATGACCATAGGAGTAAATTCTCCGCCCTTTAGGGCGGGGATTACGTTAATTTTGTTTATGTGCTTACACTCATCCGACGATCACGTTAAAGTGAAAGTTTACATACCGCAATAAACCTGACTGCCGATAGTGGGCTGGTACGGAATGACGGATATGGATTCCCGCCTTTGTGGGAATGACAAAGGGGTTGTGCATCATGGTGGAAAACTGCATATTGACGGCTATAAAACCATATTCTATACTGCATATACAAAGTGCGTATAATATCCCTTACACGCATATTCTGTATAAATATATACAACTAGAATAGAGTTGATACGCCCTATTCCCATCTATAAATATTTAATGTATAACATGCTAACTTTCCTATTCTGTGCGCATCCCTTATTTTGACGACTACCTGCTCTATCTGCAGACGCAAAATTATTCTATAGAAACCGTGTACAACTACGAACGCGATCTCAAAGTGTTTGAGCGGTTTTTAGACGAGCTGCGCGTGCCGTTTGTCAAACTGGATAAAAAAACCGTCAATCAGTATAAAGCTTACTTAACGTCTATAGACCGTAAAACAGCGGAAGATGTGAAGCATGCGGAAAAACTCTCCCCGCAATCCATAAACCGTACGCTCTCCGCTTTACGCTCATTTTTAAAATACCTCGTGGAAACCGATCTGCCATCCCCCATCGCTCCGGACGCAGTGCAGCTGATACGTACCAATAAAAAGCATGCGCGTGTTGCCGAATTGGCGCAATTGGTAAAGCTCATAGAAGCTCCGTCTACTATGGAAAATGATCTTATAATCGCCTTGCGTAACCGCGCCATGTTAGAGGTGCTGTTTGCCACCGGAATGCGTATTTCAGAGCTCCTGGGGCTTAACAGGGCTCATATAGACGGTTCCGGACGTATATTCATCCGTGGAAAGGGGAAAAAAGAGCGTTTTGTGTATATGACACCCCGCGCATCTAGACATTTACAGGATTATTTGAATGTACGCAATGATAGCCTTGGCGCGTTGTTCATTCCCTACCGCGGTAAAAACACGACACCTGACAGAGTAACCAAACGACGCATCTCTCCCAACTACCTGCAAGGGAAAATAAAACGCTATCGGGAAAAGTTAAAAATCAATGTGCCAACATCAGCGCACTCGCTGCGGCACGGGTTTGCCACCTACTTGGCGGAGAGCGGCGCGAATCCTGCCGCCATACAGGTGCTACTTGGCCACGAGTCTCTCAATACCACGACCCGCTATGTGAATACATCGGACAAGTACGCCGAAACCACCCATCATAAATTTCATCCATTAAAAAAAGATGATTGTTAAGTTGTTCATGGCCTATAGGCTAATTCGCACGAATTAGCCTATAGAAAAAATACTTATTTAAATGAGTATTTCCATGTACTATTGCGTACTCCTTTCCTCTTACTTCGTACTACTCATTTATGCAACACATCACACCGTCTGAAGCGGCGGAAAAATTGAAACTCGGACAGGAAGTTGTGCTTCTGGATGTACGCACGCCGCAGGAGTATGATGAAGCACATCTCAAAAATGCCGTCTTACTCCCCTTGCAGAGCTTATCGCAAGAGTCACTGGAGGCGCGAGGTTTGGGAAATGGTATCAGAGATAAAGAAATTATCATCTACTGCCACTCCGGAGGCCGTAGCTTAGCCGCGTGCTCGTTTATGAGCCAACTCGGCTACACCAATATAAAAAACCTCACTGGCGGTATTTCCCGCTGGGAAGATAGAAGTCTTGTGGTTGATGACATTGGATAGGAGTATTAAAGCAAATGTTGGACTTGCGAAGTCCAACATCACCTACGAAAGTAGAAATTGGATGGGGGGTATTAGACATTTTTTTTACCCCCATCAATAATCGCGTCTCTTTTGATTATCTCATTCTCTTCAAGAAATCTTTTTGTTTCCTCGGAATGTTTTTGAAAGGGAATATTTATGGGTAAAATCTTTAAATATTGGGTCAAGGCAAATACTCCAACGGATTCACCGGAATGCCGTTGTTGCGGACCTCAAAGTGCAAGTGCGCGCCGGTAGAGAAGTTTCCTGCGCCACGGGTTCCCGGCAACCCGCCAGTGG
>Ga0210020_1001531_pt1 | contig 19809 bp, 15 predicted proteins | sample CryGeymeta201514_FD_183980 | JGI IMG/M metagenome (GOLD analysis project Ga0210020, IMG submission 183980) | Groundwater microbial communities from Crystal Geyser aquifers in Utah, USA - Crystal Geyser metaG 2015-14 (SPAdes) (version 2) | ecosystem: Environmental > Aquatic > Deep subsurface >... | reverse complement strand
GCCCTCAAAAAAGCCATCGATGCCGGTATCAAGGTAGTCAACATTGACAACCGTCTGGACCAGGCGGCAGTGGCCCAGGCGGGTCTAAAACCCATTGCGTTCGTCAGTGTTGACAACGAGGCCGGTGCCTACAAGGCAGGCAAATTCCTGGCCGAAGGCATTGTCACCCCAACCCAGGCGGGCATGCTGGAGGGCATCCGCAGTGCCGACAACGCGCAGCAACGCGCGCGCGGTGCGACTCGGGCGTTGCTGGAAAACCAGCACATCACCATCGTGGCTTCCGAGTCCGCCAATTGGAAAATTGACGAAGGCTATGCCGCTACCAAAGCGATGTTTGAAAAGTTTCCTGACATCAAGCTGCTGTTTGCCGCCAACGACATGATGGCCATTGGCGCCGCCAAATACCTTCAAGAAAGCGGCAAAACGCAAGTCAAGCTGGCCGGTTTTGATGCCTTGCGCGAGGCCATCATCGAGATCAAGGCCGGCACAATAGCCGCCACCATTGACCAACAGGCCGCTGAGCAAGGCTACCAGGGCATCGCGCTGGCAAACCGGCTGATTCAGGGCGATGTGGTGCCCGAGGTCACGCTGATCGATACCCGCCTGATCACCCAAGCCACCGCCCTTTGAACCGCGTCAAGAGGCCCAGCATGAAGTGGCGCTCAAACATTGCAGCCAAGATGCTCAGCTACCTGCTGGGCGCGGGTATCTTGCCGCTGATCTTGCTTGGCGGTGCGGCCTTTGAGATATCCAGAAACATCGTGATTGATCAGGCCGAGCAAGACAACGCCCGGCTGCTGTCCAGTCTTGCGTCGTATCTGCGCCTTTATCAAGTTCAGATTGAAGACCTGGCCGCCAATATTGCGGGCAATCCAGCCATTGGACTGGCGCTTGAGAACGCCGACCATACCCTTGAAAGCACGTTTGACGCCCTGGCCGTGCGCGCACAAATGGGCTATATCCTGAACAATTATGTGCGCGTCAAGGGGCTTGACTCGATTCATATTATTTCCACCGATGGGGCCCATTTTCAGGCGGGTCAAACGCTCGACTTCAGCCTGGTGCAACGCGCCGTGGCGGTGGGGCTGCTGCGCGAGGCGCTGGACGCCCGTGTACCCACCTTATGGCGCGGCATTGATGACAACCTGAACCAGAACAGTGCGCAGCGCAAGGCCATCAGCGTGGTGCGGGCCATCCACCACCAGTCGCCCAAAACTGGCAAGGCTGAAGTGGTCGGTGTGCTGGTGATCCTCCTCAATAACGAGATCATGCAGCAGTTTCTGGCGGGTGTGGCGCTGGCACCCGGCACACAGGTGATGCAGATTGACGCCCAGGGCCGCATCGAACTGCACTCTGACCCGCTGCGCTTTGGCCAGCCGCTCACGCCCGGGCTGCTGGCGCTGGTGCGCGCCACACCACCCGTGCCAAGGCTGGTGCTTGACGGGCAGGAAGTATTGATGAACGTGGAACACGCCAAGCAAACCCAAGGCGTGCTGGTCAGTATTGCACCACGCGCGCCGCTGACTGAAAAAATCAACGAGTTGGCGTTTATTACCCTTGGATTGATGGTGCTTTCTCTGCTGAGCTTGTTGGTGCTGACCTGGTACTTTGCCAAAAACGTGGTCAAGCCGATTCGGGCCGTATCAGACGGTTTTCGGATCATCGAAAAAGACCCAGAAGCAGTCCACCAACCTCTGCCTACCGGCCCGGTATTCGACGAGATATTTCAACTGGTGCATGGCTACAACAACCATTTAACGGCGTTGCAAACACAGCGTAAAGTAAACGAAGAGCTACAGCACGCCAAGGCCAATGCAGAGGCGGCCAACTTGGCCAAGAGCCGTTTCCTGGCCACCATGTCGCATGAAATCCGCACACCCATGAACGGCATTTTGGGCATGGCGCAACTGCTCTTGATGCCCAAGGTCACGGAGCGCGAGCAGCGTGACTATGCCCGCGTCATTCTGAGCAGCGGGCAGACCTTGTTAACCCTGCTCAACGACATTCTTGACCTGTCCAAGATTGAGGCGGGCAAGTTCCAGGCCGAGTCGCGTGTGTTTCATCCGGCGCAGCTCGTCTCTGAAATCCAGTCGCTGTTTGTGGGTGCGGCCCAAGCCAAAAACCTGCAACTTGACTGCCAATGGCAAGGCCCGCTTGATGCGGTGTACCAGTCTGATGCTTACCGGCTGCGCCAAATGCTGTCCAACCTGGTCGGCAACGCCGTCAAATTTACCCGGCAAGGGCAGATTCACATCAACGCCCTTGAACTGTCGCACGACGCCACCACGGCCATGCTGGAGTTTTCTGTAACCGATACCGGCGTCGGCGTTGCCGCCGACAAGCGTGATCTGCTGTTCAAGCCGTTCTCGCAGGCCGACAGCTCCACCACCCGCGAATTTGGTGGCTCCGGGCTGGGGCTGTCCATTGTCAATAATCTGGCCCGCGCCATGGGCGGCGAGGTAGGCGTTGACAGCGCGCCGGGTCAGGGCTCACGGTTCTGGTTTCGCATCAGGGTTACGCGCCTGAGTACCGAACAGCAAAGCAACCTGCTGGTGCTGGCAAGGGCTGACCAGGCCGCAGCACAAAGCTGGACCATGTTATCTGGCCATGTGCTGGTGGCCGAAGACAACCTGATCAATTGCAAAGTGGTGGCTGCCATGCTGACCCAGCTCGGGCTTAGCCACACCGTTGTCAACAATGGCCAGCAAGCGGTAGATGCCATCGCCCGTGGCGCGCGCCCTGACCTGATTCTGATGGACCTGCACATGCCGGTACTCGACGGCTATGCCGCCACCCAGAAAATTCGCCAATGGGAGGTTGAGCATGCCCACCCGCGCTGGCCCATCATTGCCTTGACCGCAGACGCCTTTGAGGAAGACCGCAAACAGTGCCTGGCGATTGGCATGGATGATTTCTTGCCCAAACCCATCGTTGCAGATGCCCTCAAGCGTGCGCTGGCCCAGTGGCTGCCACAAGCACCGGTTGATGCATCGCTTGGCGCACCACAAGCTACTGCACCACAAGCAATTTCACCGAAGCCATTTGACGAAGCGCAATTTGATGCCGCAGTGGCCGAGCTCCTGCCCCTGCTGGCCCAAAACAAGTTCAGCGCGCTGGCCCGGGTCAAAGACCTGCAGCAGATCGTCATTGGCACCCGGCTTGCGGTTGGTGTGGACGAAGTGAACGAGTGGCTCCAGGTGGTCAAGTTCGATCTGGCGCTGGCGCGCTTGCAGCAGGTGATCGCAGACAAAAACGACAAAGGAGCACAAGCACCCCCATGAGCGAGCAAAAACCTTTGATTCTGGCCATTGACGACACCCCGGCCAATTTGTTGATGCTGGGCATGGCGCTGCAGCCCAACTTTGAGCTACAAATTGCCACCTCGGGCCTGACCGGCCTGGCGCTGGCGGCGCAAACCCGCCCGGACCTGATCCTGCTTGACATCATGATGCCCGAGATGGACGGTTTTGAGACCTGCCGCCGGCTCAAGGCGGACCCGGCTTTGAGCGACATTCCGGTGGTCTTTGTGAGTGCCATGGCCGAGGTGGCGTCCGAGTCCAGCGGCTTTGCGCTGGGTGCTGCCGACTACATCACCAAACCGTTCAACGTGGACATTGCGCGCCAGCGCATTCAAAACCTGGTGGAGCGCGAGGCTTTGCGCAAAAGTGTGGTGGCCCAAAGAGACCAGTTGCAAGCCCAGGTGGCCGAGTTGCGTGCGGCCCAGCAGGTGCTGGAGCAAACCCGGGCCACGCTGGAAGCCAGCGAAGCGCACCTGAACGCGATCATTGTGAATGAGCCCGAGTGCATCAAGATTGTCGACGCCCCGGGGAACTTGGTGCAGATGAACCCGGCTGGCCTGGCCATGATCGAGGCCGACTCGCTGGCGCAGGTGGCTGGGCAGCCGGTGCTTGACCTGATTGTTCCCGAGCACCGTGCGGCTTTTTCAGAAGCGCACCGGCGAGTGCTGGGCGGCGAGTCGGTCAAGCTCGAATTTGAGATTCAGGGCCTAAAGGGTGGGCGCCGTTGGCTCGAAACACATGCCGTGCCGCTGCAAGAGCACGGTCAAGCGGTGCATTTGGCCGTGACCCGCGATGTGACCGAGCGCAAGCTGCAGCAGCGCCGCCTGCATCAAGTGCTGCAAGAGCAAAAAGCCATGCTCGACAGTGACCTGGTGGGCATTGTCAAAACCGCTCAACGACGCGTTTTGTGGGCCAACCGTGCCTTGGAAAAAATGCTCGGCTACGGCCAGGGCGAACTGGTGGGCCTCGCCACACGGCAACTCAATGCTGACGACACCAGTTACACCACTGTTGCCGCTGCTTATCCAGTCCTCGTAGCGGGTGGCGTTTTCCGATCACAAATCCAATACATCAAAAAAAATGGCGAGCTAATCTGGGCAGACCTGAGTGGCAGCATGCAAAACCACGAAACAGGCGAATGCCTGTGGACGCTGCTTGACATCACAAGCCGCGTCGAGGCAGAAGACGCGCTAAAAGAACAACTGCGTTTGACAGCAGGGCTGCACCAAATTGCGCAGGTCATCATTGACGTGCAGGAAGCCTGCACGCTGTTGCAGCAGGTCGCCACCATTGTGGGCAAGACGCTGACCATAGACCAGGTCGTGGTCTATCAGATGGCATCCGCCAATCGGATGTGGACCCCCAGCTTCGAGTGGCTCAATCCGCTGCAACCCGGGCTCAAGCCCAGTAGCCAGCCGTTTTCTTTGGACAGTACCAGCGCCACAGCCACCGAACTGTCCAACACCAAGCGCCATTTGACAAGCCACCGTGATGCGGTCAATCCACTCCTTGTGGCCGATGGCTTGGCCGAACTGCTGCACCAGCAAATGGGCATCCAAAGCCTGCTTTGGTACCCCTTTGACGGCATGGACGGCACTTGCCTGATGCTGGCGCTCAACGAATTGTCTTGCCACCACCCCTGGACGCCGCCAGAGCTCACTTTTTTGGAATCACTGGTGCGCCAAGTCAACGTGGCTTTGCTCAAAATCAGGCTGCTTGAGGCACAAAACGAGGCCAACAACAAGCTCCAGCTTGCCGCCAGTGTGTTCGGCAATGTGCGTGAAGGCATTGTCATCACCATGCCTGACGGTTGCATTGTGGATGTCAATGCTGCGTTTTCCCAAATCACTGGGTACACGCGCACCGAGGTTCTGGGCAGCAATCCGCGCTTGCTGAAATCAGGTCGCCATGACGCAGATTTTTACGCCAACCTGTGGCAGCAGCTCATTGCACAGGGCTACTGGCAGGGCGAGTTATGGAATCGGCGCAAAAATGGCGAGATTTATCCGGAAACCTTGACGATCACTGCTGTGCGCGATGGTACTGGCGAGCCCTTGCACTACGTGGGTTTGTTCTCCGACATCACCGAGCTCAAGGCGCACCAAAAGCAACTGGACAAAATGGCCCATTACGACCCCCTGACCCATTTGCCCAACCGAGCCTTGCTGGCTGACCGCCTGCGCCAGGCCATGGCGGTGGATCAGCGGCGTGGCAAAACGCTTGTGGTGGTGTTTTTGGACCTGGATGGTTTCAAGGCAGTCAATGACACCCACGGTCATGAGGCCGGTGATCAGTTGCTGATTTTTTTGGCGACGCAAATGAAGCAGGCGCTGCGCGCGGGCGATACCCTGGCGCGCATTGGCGGCGACGAATTTGTGGCAGTGTTGGGCGACCTGGACGATGCTCAGGCCTGTGTGCCGGTGGTGACCCGGCTGCTTGCGTCTGCGTCTGAGCCGTTGATGGTGAACGGCGTACCGCTGCAGGTGTCGGCAAGCTTGGGTATGGCCAGCTACCCGCAGGCGCAAGACATGGATGCCGACCAACTGCTGCGCCAGGCCGATCAGGCGATGTACCGGGCCAAGCAGTCGGGCAAGCGCCGTTTTTGTTTTTTTGATGCAAAGAAAGACAGCGGGCCGTCGCAGCCGTCATCTTCCTGAGCCACGCCTTCATGGCAAAGGCAGTGAACCATGACTGCCGACTGCATGGGCTACCGCGCGATAATTGGTGGATGAAAAATTTCCTGCGGTCACCCTTTGTCTGCACCTACGTCAGCGCCTGATCTGGCGGCGTCCGCCATGGCAGCCTTTGACCAGGTGGTGGCTGCCACAGCGGGCTTTCGCGTGCGTGCGGGTCAGCGCGACATGGCGCAGCGCATTGCCAACAGCTTGCACGACGTCACGCTGGGCGACCAGCCCGAGCCACACAGCGCTGTGGCGGTGGTCCAGGCGGGCACTGGCGTCGGTAAGTCTGCCGCTTATTTGTCAACCACTGTGGCACTGGCGCTGGCACGCAAAACGCGGGTGGTGGTGTCCACCGCCACCGTGGCGCTGCAAGAGCAGTTAATGACCAAAGACCTGCCGGCTTTAGCCGCTGTGCTTGAGACGCCCTTTGTGTACGCGCTGGCCAAAGGCCGTGGCCGCTATGTTTGCAAGCTCAAGCTAGAGCGCCTGGCAGGTCCGGCCGGAGCAGACGCGGCAGAACTTTTTGAAAGCGACGACGAGGCCAACCCGCCCCCGGCTGCCAGCACTTTCCAGCCCACCCGGGGCGCGGTGTGGCAAGACCCAATAGAGCGACGCATCAACCTGTATGAAACGCTGGTGTCAGCCCTTGCCGCTGGCCAATGGGACGGCGACCGCGACAGCCTGGCCGAGCAGCCCGAGTCCAGCGACTGGTCCACGGTAGCAGCCGAGCGCCACACCTGCACGGCACGCCATTGCCCGCGTTTTTCAAGCTGCAGCTATTACCAGGCGCGCCTACAGCTGGCGCAGGCGCAGGTGATTGTGGCCAACCACGATCTGGTGCTGGCCTCGCTGGGCATGAAGGCGCTGCCTGAGTTGGACAACTGCCTGGTGGTGTTCGACGAAGGGCACCATCTGCCGGCGGTGGCGCTCGACCAGTTTTCCAGCGCCATGGACCTGAGCGGCCTGCGCTGGCTCGACAAGCTGCCCAAAGTTTTGATTGAGGTGGCCGACAAAATAGGCATGGCATTGGCGCAAGACGTGACCACGCTGGCGCAGCAGCTCAAGACCGCGCTGCTGGAGGCCGGCCGCCTGGCACTGGAACTGGTGCGCGGCACATCGACTGGCTACGACACGGTGTTCCGCTTCAAGGACGGCGTTGTGCCTGAGGTCATGCTGGAGCCGTTCAAGCAGATTCACGACCAGGCCGCAGCGCTGTCCGACGCGCTGGAAGCTTTGGGCGCCGAGCTCAAATTACGCGCCAAAGAAGACTCCGCGCAGGCCGCCAACTGCTCGGTGCAATACGCCCGGCTCGGCCAGATGGCGCCCAAGCTCAACAGCGTGGTGACCACCAGCGCGCAGTGGCTCAGCAGTGACGAGCCGCCGCTGGCCAAATGGCTCAAGTCCGATACCAGCTCTGGCCTGGTGTTTTTGAGCGCGCACGCCTGCCCGATCGTGCCCGGCGACTTGCTGCGTCGCCACCTGTGGAACCAGGTGCGCGGCGCGGTGGTGACGTCGGCGTCGCTCACCACCTGCGGCAGTTTTGACTTTTTTCTGAGCGAGACCGGCCTGGCCGATTTGCCGCAGGTCAGCACGCTGGCGGTTGACAGCCCGTTTGATTACCGCACCCAGGGCCAGCTGATTGTGGCCGACACAGCCGCCGACCCCAAACAGGTGGACCTGTACACCACCCAGATGGTCGCAGCCCTGCTGGCTGATTTGCGCGGCGTGCCGCACGGTGCGCTGGTGTTGTTCACCTCGCGCGTGCAAATGCAGGCGGCCGTGGGGGCGCTCGATGCCGTGTTGCAGGAGCTTGTGCTGGTGCAGGGGCAGATGGCGCGCACGCGTTTGCTGGGCATCCATCAGGCGCGGGTGGAGTCAGGCTTTGCCTCGGTCATCTTCGGTTTGCAGTCATTCGGCGAGGGGCTGGATTTGCCGGGCCTGCTGTGCGAGACAGTGTTCATTGCCAAGCTGCCGTTCAGCCCCCCCTCTGACCCAGTCGAAGAAGCGCGCGCCGAATGGCTCAAGCGGGCCGGGCGCGACCCATTCAATGAATTGGTGGTGCCGGCCACCGGCATCAAGCTGCTGCAGTGGACTGGCCGGGCAATCCGCTGTGAGACCGATCAGGCGCGGGTGATTTGCTACGACAAGCGTTTGCTGAGCATGGCCTATGGCCGTCGCATGCTGCAAGGCCTGCCGCCTTATGCGGTTTCAAGGCGTGTGGCTGGCGCCGTTTCGGCGTTTTAATGCGAAGATGATGCGCTGCATTCAAGAAAGCAAAGGATAAATAAAGGGTGAATGATTTTTTTAAACAGGTGACAAGCTGGGTCGTGCGACTCGGCATGTTGCTGGCCGCGTTGATATTCATGGCCAGTTTGTTGTTTGCTGCCGGGCTGCTGCTGGCGCTGTGGCTGATGCGCGCCTTATGGGCCAAACTGAGCGGCCGACCGGTGCAGCCCTGGGTCTTCAAGATGCACCGGGCCGACATGTGGCAAAGGGCGTATCGGGGTGCGGCGCAGGGCGGGCGTGACAAGGCACCAATGGACGTGATTGACGCCGAGGTCAAAGACATCATCGACGTGACCGATGTGCAGGAAAAACGCTCCTGACACCTTTGCGGTCCGCTTTCGAAGTCAGCGCAACCCGGGTTCGGTGGTCACTGCGACTGCATAGCCGGCGGGTGCGGGCATGACGCGGCGGGCACCATCAAAACGACGGTTCCAGTAAGACACGCCCATGTTTTCCACCCGCACTTGCGCGCCAGGCTTGGGTGAATGAATGAATTTGCCGTCGCCAATGTAGATGCCCACATGGCTGAATGTGCGGCGCAGGGTGTTGAAGAACACCAGGTCGCCGGGTTGCAGCTCAGCGCGGTCAATTTGTTGGGTGGCCGCAGCTTGTTGCTCGGCCCTGCGCGGCAGAATCAGCCCTACGGTTTGCTGGTACATGGCTTTGACAAAACCACTGCAGTCAAAACCGGTTTCCACACTATTGCCACCCATTCTGTAAGGCACGCCCAAAAATCCCAGGGCAGTCACCACCAGATCGGAGGCTTTGTCGGTCACGTTTTGTCGCACCTGGCCGATTTGAGACAACAAGCCTTTATCATTAAGAAAACGACTCAGGTCATCAGGTGGGTCATTTGGCGTGGCATGCACGCTGGTGGCCAGCAACAGGGATGACAGTAGGATGGCGATTCGCATCGGCTTAGTTTACTCACTTTTGTCAACTTGTCACTGTTTCGAGAAATATCGTTTAACCCATTGATTTAAAAACGCATTAAGGAGACTTATGTTCAAGGCATTGTTATTGGAAAACGCGGATGGGTTCAAGGCCAGTGTGGCGCAGGTAGACGAGTCGCGTTTGCCGCAGGGCGACGTGACCGTGGCGGTGGCCTATTCCACGCTCAACTTCAAGGATGGTTTGGCCATCACCAACAAGAGCCCGGTGGTGCGCCAGTGGCCGATGGTGGCTGGCATCGACGGCGCCGGAACGGTGCTTGAGTCGAGCCACCCCGACTGGCGCGCGGGCGACGCTTTTGTGCACAACGGCTGGGGCGTGGGCGAGACACACTGGGGTTGCCTGGCTGAAAAAGCCCGGCTCAAGGGCGACTGGCTGGTCAAGCTGCCCAGCGCCTTTACGCCGCGCCAGGCCATGGCCATTGGCACGGCAGGTTACACCGCCATGCTGTGCGTGCTGGCGCTGGAAGACCACGGTGTCAAGCCCGAAGCGGGTGAGGTGCTGGTCACAGGCGCCACCGGTGGCGTTGGCAGTGTGGCCATTGCCTTGCTGGCCAAGCTGGGCTACACCGTGGTGGCTGCCACCGGTAAGGCCAGCGAAGCGGCTTATTTGAAGACCCTGGGCGCCAGCAGCATCATTGACCGGGCCACGTTGTCGGCGCCCGGCAAGCCGTTTCAAAAGGAGCGCTGGGCGGGCGTGGTCGATGCCGTGGGCTCGCACACGCTGGCCAATGCACTGGCGCAAACGCGCTACGGCGGCGTGGTGGCAGCCTGCGGCTTGGCGCAAGGCATGGACTTGCCGACTACAGTAATGCCGTTCATCTTGCGCGGTGTCACGCTGGCCGGGGTTGACTCGGTGATGGCGCCGCTGGCCAAACGCCAGCGCGCCTGGGCGCGGCTGGCGCGTGACCTCGACCCGACCCTGCTCGAAACCATGGTGCATGAGGTGCCGCTGGAAGCCGCCATTGCCAGCGCGCAAGACCTGATGGACGGCAAGGTGCGGGGCAGGGTGGTGGTGAAGATTGCGGTTTAATCGGGCCTTGACCTATGATTCATTTTTGAAAGCCCGCCATGCTGCTTGACGCCGAACTCTCTCAATTGGTGCTGGTTGACTACCAGCCCCGGCTGATGCCCGCCATTTTTGAAGCGCCGTTGGTGCTCGCCAACGCTATACGCCTGGCGCAAGTGGCCCAACTCATGCAGGTGCCGATTTGGGGCACCGAGCAAAATCCGTCCAAACTCGGCGAAAACCCGCCTGAGCTGCGCGCGCTGTGCCAGCGCATCCTCGCCAAGATGCAGTTCAGTGCGGTTGAAGAAGGCCTGGGCGAGTGGCTGCGCCCACCTGTCAAGGCGCCAGCTGGTAATGCGCGCAGCCTGCCCAAGCATTTGCAAAAACCGTCGAACACACCCACTGAGCGCAGCAGTATTGTGATTGCCGGCTGCGAGGCCCATGTGTGTCTACTGCAGACCGCGCTGCATTTGCTTGAAGACGAGTTCGAGGTGTGGGTGGTGACTGACGCCTGTAGCTCGCGCACCGAGCGCAACCGCGACGCCGCTTTTGACCGCCTGGCCAACGCCGGCGCCGAGCTGGTAACCACGGAGATGGTGGCGTTCGAGTGGCTGCGCAGCGCCGAAGCGCCGCAATTCAAAGCGGTTCACGCCTTGATCAAGTAAGGCCAACCCATTTGGGCAAGCCGCTCACCCCGAGCGGCGCAAGCTGGCAGCGATAATCTGCTACTTGTTTTACGGGAGCTTGCGTGGATATTGTTTTGCTGATCAAAGCCGCCATCATGGGCGTGGTGGAAGGACTGACCGAGTTTTTACCGATTTCGAGCACCGGACACTTGATTTTGGCCGGGGCCCTGCTGGGGTTTGACGACGAGAAAGCCAAGGTGTTTGACATTGCCATTCAGACCGGCGCCATTTTTGCCGTGATTCTGGTTTATTGGCAAAAAATACGTGACACCGTGCTGGCGCTGCCGACAGAAAAACAGGCGCAGCGCTTTGCTCTCAATGTGCTGATCGCTTTCGTTCCGGCGGTGGTTCTGGGTTTGCTCTACGGCAAGGCCATCAAGGCGCACTTGTTCACACCGGTGGTGGTGGCCAGCATGTTCATCATTGGCGGCTTCATCATCATCTGGGCTGAGCGCCGTCAGCAGAAAAATCCGGCCGTCACGCGCATTCATGATGTTGAATCCATGACCGCCATGGACGCGCTCAAGGTCGGGTTGGCGCAGTGCACCGCCATGATTCCGGGCACCAGCCGCAGCGGCGCCACCATCATTGGCGGCATGCTGCTCGGCCTGAGCCGCAAGGCCGCCACTGATTTCTCCTTTTTTTTGGCGATTCCGACGCTGATTGGCGCTGGTGCCTACAGCCTGGTCAAGGACCGCGCCCTGCTGTCCTGGGCTGACGCGCCCATGTTTGCCGTCGGGCTGGTGATGTCGTTCCTGAGCGCCTGGCTGTGCATTCGCTGGCTGTTGCGCTTTATTTCAACGCACAGTTTTGTCGGCTTTGCCTATTACCGCATTGTGTTTGGCATCGTGGTGCTTGCCACCGCCTGGACCGACACGGTGAATTGGGCAGCCTGACAACCCGCCCGTTTCGCCCAGGCGCCTTAGATTAACTTCTCCTGTGGCGATCTGATTTTTTTCAGCACCTTGTTGCGGAAGCTGGGTTGCATCAGCGGCACGGTGGTTTGCTCGCCGTTCCACATCGGGTCTTCGATGCTGTCAAACACCTCGCGCAATTTGGCGCCCCAGCTGTTGTGCATCATCTTGAAGTAGGGGTTGTGCTCGTCAATGCAGACTACCTTGTCGGTCTGGAATTGGTTGACTTCATAGACCACCATGTCGAGCGGCAGACCCACCGAAAGGTTGGATTTAAGGGTGGAGTCCATCGACACCAGGGCGCACTTGGCGGCTTCGTCGAGCGGGGTGTGTGGCGTGATGACGCGGTCGAGCACGGGTTTGCCGTATTTGGATTCGCCCACCTGGAAATACGGCGTCTCGGGCGTGGCCTCGATGAAGTTGCCAGCCGAATAGACCTGGAACAGGCGCATGCCTTCGTCCTTGATCTGGCCGCCAAAAATGAGCGACACGTTGAAATCAACCCCTGCTTGCTTGAGTGACTCGGCATCGCGCTCGTAGACGTGGCGAATGGCCGCACCCAGCACGCGCGCGGCATCGAACATGCTCTTGGCGTTCCAGATGGTGATTGGTTCGCCGTCTTCAGTGTCCTTGAGTTTTTCTACCTGCAAAATTTCGCGCACCGACTGCGAAATACTCAGGTTGCCAGCCGACAACAGCACCATGAAGCGCTCGTCAGGCTTTTCATAAACGATCATCTTGCGGAAAGTGCTGATCTGGTCCAGACCGGCATTGGTGCGGGAATCGGACAAGAAAACAAGGCCGGCGTTGAGTTTGATGGCGACGCAATAGGTCATGGGGAAACGCTTTATTTCAAAGTAGTTGAGTTTAATGGCTGGGGCTGACTGCCATGCGGGTCAGAAGCGTTTCGATGTGCTGGCTGAGCGACCTGGCATTGGCTTCGCTCAATCGGTCGGCATCGAAACCCACATTGAGCACCAATTGGTCCTGGTAACTGTTCGCCGCCGTGAACAGCGTCTGATAGGGCATGGGGCAAAGCGCGAATGAAATCGCCTCGACAGAAGGGTCTTCGGCCACCGCGGCGATGGTGCCGACATTGCTGACCATGGTGTTGGGCAGCGAGGCCAGCGTTTTTTGTTGGAACGATGGCAGTCGCTCTGGCAGTACCGGTGTACCGTCCAGCCCGAACAGATGGAACAAAAGATGGCCTTCGCCGCGCGCGATCTGCAGCCGGGTCTGGGTGATGATGTCACGCGCGAGTTGCCAGAAGTCGGTGTCAGTGCCGATCAAAAAGGTGGCAGATATCAGCGACACGAACAGGCCGGTGGGCGATGCCGGTGGCGCCGGTTCCAGGTGTGGGCGCATATCCACCGGGCAGGACAGAAAAAACGCGGTGGCTTCCACGCCAGGCTGCAACTGGCGCTGCGCCAGCAGTTGTGCCGCGCACAGGGCGCCGTGCACGCTGGTGCCGTGGGTACGCGCAGCCGCAAGCAGTCGCTGGGTGACCTCGGGCGCAAAATTCAGGCGAATGAATTTGGGCGTTCTGCCCTTGGCTTCAGTTGCCAGCCAGGGAATGGCGGGCAGCGGGCCGTGGCGGCGGTAGTCGGTAATCAGGGTGCCTCTGAGCTGCTTGGCAGCCTCCGGCTGCTCGGCCCAGCGAAACCTGGGTGGATGCAGGTCGGCCATGGCGGGCAGGGCGCTTGGGCTGGCGTTCGGGTTTGTAGTTGGTTTGGTGTTTGGGCTGCCATCAGTTTTGGAAGCGATCACCGTTAGTAGGCGACGCAGCAGCGCTGTACCGGCACGGCCATCGGCAATCGCGTGGTGAAAACTCAACGCCAGCACCGAACGTGAGGGCATTTCCAGGTACAGGCAGCGCATCAGCGGAGCGGCCTCACACGCAAAAGGTTCGGACAGTTGCTGTTCGATGCAGCCCTGCCAGTTGTCGGCCGTCACGCTGTGGCAGCGCAGCTCAATACACGGGCCAGGCGCATGGGTGAAGCACAGGCCGTTTTCCTGCGTCCAGTGGATGCTGGCTTGCAATAACAAGTTTTCCTGTTGCAGCAGGTCGAGTGCAACGCGGATGCGCTCGGTCTCCAGCGGGCCCCGGCGTTCGGCAAAGACGACAAAGTTCATGCAGGACACCAGGTCCGACATGTAGAAAAAGGCTTCGCCCGGGTCCAGTGGGCGAATGATCGGCGCTGCCGAAAAGGTCTCGGTCACGCCACCGGTACGCAACTGCAGAACAGATTGCGGTCGCCATAAACGTTGTCAATGCGGCCCACAGGCACCCAATATTTGGATGCTTTTAGCGCGGGCACCGGGAATGCTGCCAACGCGCGCGAATAAGGCCTGTCCCAACTTTCACCCAGCAATGACGCTGCCGTGTGCGGCGCATGGCTAAGCGGGTTGTTGCCCTGCGGCCAAACCCCTTGCTCGACCTTGGCAATCTCCTCGCGGATGGCAATCATGGCGTCGATGAAGCGGTTGAGTTCGTCGAGCGTTTCGCTCTCGGTGGGTTCCACCATCAGCGTGCCAGGCACCGGAAAGCTCATCGTGGGCGCATGAAAACCGTAGTCCATCAGTCGCTTGGTGACGTCTTCAGCGGTCACGCCGTGGACGCCGCCGCTGCTTTCTTTCAGCGGGCGCAGGTCCAAAATGCACTCATGCGCGACGCGGCCAGGTTTGCCATCGCTTGATGTGCTGGTGTAAAGCGTGGGGTAGTGGTCTTTCAGGCGCACGCTGATGTAGTTGGCGCTCAAAATGGCAACTTCGGTGGCAGCCTTCAGGCCAGATGCGCCCATCATGCGGCAGTACATCCAGCTGATGGGCAGCACCGCTGCGTTGCCCAAGGGTGCGGCTGACACGGCTCCGACGCCTGCGCCGGGCAAATAGGGCACCAAATCCTTCACCACGCAGACTGGCCCAACACCAGGCCCGCCGCCGCCGTGCGGAATGCAGAAGGTCTTGTGCAGGTTCAGGTGGCTCACATCGCCGCCAAATTCGCCAGGTGCGGCCAGGCCGACCAGGGCGTTCATGTTGGCACCATCGACATAGACGCGCCCGCCGTGGCTGTGCACCAGCGCGCACAGTTCCTTGACGCTGGTCTCAAAGACGCCGTGGGTGCTGGGGTAGGTGATCATCACAGCGCCTAAATTGGCGCCGTATTGGTCACACTTGGCTTTCAGTTCGGCCATATCCACATTGCCCATGGCGTCGCAGCCGATGACCACCACCTTGAAGCCGGCCATGGTGGCGCTGGCCGGGTTGGTGCCGTGCGCGCTGCTCGGAATCAGGCAGATGTTGCGATGGCTTTCGCCACGCGCTGCGTGGTAACCCCGGATCGCCATCATGCCGGCGTATTCACCCTGGCTGCCGGCGTTGGGCTGCAGGCTGATGCCGGCGTAACCGGTGGCCTCGCAAAGCCAGCCGCGCAGTTGCGCGTCAAGTTCGGCGTAGCCCGCGCGCTGGTCTGCCGGGCAGAACGGGTGAATGTCAGCAAACTCGGGCCAGGTGATCGGGATCATCTCGCTGGTGGCGTTGAGCTTCATGGTGCAACTGCCCAGCGGGATCATGCTGCGGTCGAGCGCCAAATCGAAATCGGACAGGCGACGGATGTAGCGCAGCATGCCAGTCTCACTGTGGTGGGTGTTGAACACCGGGTGCGTCAGGTAGCTGCTGGTGCGCAACAAGGCGGCGGGCAGCAGGCTAGCTGTTGCTTGTTCAAAGAGATTTGCCAATGACGCGTTGGCCGTGTCTGACGACCCCGCTGGGAGAGCAGCACCAAAGAATGACCAGAGTGCTGCCACATCCTGACGTGTCGTTGTTTCGTCCAGCGAGACGCTGAGGATATTGGCGCAGACCAGCCGTAAATTGACACCGGCGGCGAGTGCCTTGGCGGCAATTGCTGCGGTGGCGTCGCCCGTGGTGACGGTGAGCGTGTCAAAGGCACTGGCGTTGGCGATGGTGAAACCCAGGGTCTTAAGGCCAGCGGCCAGCACGGCGATCAATGTAGCCACCCGCTGCGCGATGCGCTTGAGGCCAGCTGGGCCGTGATACACCGCGTACATGCTGGCAATCACAGCCGGCAGCACCTGCGCGGTGCAGATATTGCTGGTGGCTTTTTCGCGGCGAATGTGCTGTTCGCGGGTTTGCAGCGCCAGCCGATAGGCCGGGTTGCCGTGCACATCAACACTGACGCCCACCAAACGGCCGGGCATGGTGCGCTTGTGTTCGTCGCGACACGCCATGTAGGCCGCGTGCGGGCCGCCATTGCCCATCGGCATGCCAAAGCGCTGGGTGCTGCCTACGGCAATGTCTGCGCCGAGTTCGCCCGGTGCAGCCAGCAGCGTGAGGGCCAGCAGGTCAGCCGCCATGATCACCAAGCCACCGCGGGCTTTGACAGCCGCAATCAGGGCGCGGTCATCACGCACCACGCCGCTGGTGCCGGGGTATTGCAGCAGTACGGCAAAGCTGTCCTGGGAAAATTCTTCGCTGTGGGTGCAGACCTTGACGCTGATGCCCAGCGGCTCGGCGCGGGTCTGAAGCACGGCCAGCGTTTGCGGCAGTACCTCGGCATCGACCAGGAATGTGGTCGATTTGGATTTGCTGGCGCGCAAGGCCATGGTCATGGCCTCGGCGGCTGCGGTGGCTTCGTCGAGCATCGAGGCGTTGGCCATCGGCATGCCGGTCAGGTCCATCACCATGGTCTGGAAGTTGACCAGCGCCTCCATGCGGCCCTGGCTGATCTCGGCCTGGTAGGGCGTGTAGGCGGTGTACCAGGCCGGGTTTTCCAGGATGTTGCGCAGGATCACACCTGGCGTGTACGTGCCGTAATAGCCTTGACCGATGTAGCTTTTGAGCACCTTGTTCTTGCTCGCCATGGCTTTCAGCTCAGCCAGCGCAGCGGCTTCGGTGATGGACGCGGGAATAGCCATCGGCTGGCTACGAGCGATGCTGGCCGGCACGATCTCATCGATCAGTGCCGCGCGCGACGCCGCCGCCACGGTTTTCAGCATCAGCGCCTCGTCAGCTGCATCGATGCCAATGTGGCGCGCAATGAATTCAGACGCGTTTTCAAGTTCGCCCAAAGGCGAGTGTGCAGTTTGGGTCATGATGGACGACCTGCTCAGTGCGCGTCAGCGGCGTAAGTGGTGTAGCTTGTCTCGTCCATCAGCGTGTTAAGGTCAGCCGGGTTGGCCAGTTTGAGCTTGAAGAACCAGCCTGCGCCCAGCGGGTCGGAGTTGGCAAGCGATGGGTCGTCGCGCAAGGCTTCGTTGACCTCTAACACCTCGCCGTTGGCCGGCATATAGACATCTGCGGCCGCTTTGACCGACTCGACCACGGCAGCGGCGTCTTTTTGGGCGTAGGTTTTGCCCACTTCAGGCAGGTCAACAAACACCACATCGCCCAGCGCGTCCTGCGCGTGGTGGGTGATGCCAACGGTGCCAATGTCGCCGTCAAGCTTGATCCATTCATGGTCGGGGGTGTATTTAATGGTCATGGTGATGCTCTAAAAATGAATTAAAAGGGAGAAAAGGGTGAAAAGGGTGAATGATCGAAGCAAAAGAAATTAACCGCGGAAATAGTTGGTTGGTACAAACGGCATGGCCACCACTTCCATGGGCACCGGTTTGCCGCGCACCAAGGCGTTGACCAGGCTGCCCAAAGCAGCCAGTGCCGGCGGCACATAGCCCATGGCAACGGGTTGGTCGATGGTGGGGCCGAGCAGGCCGCTGGTGACTTCGCCGAGGCGCTCGCCGGCGGGGCTTTGCAACTCGACGTGTTCCCGCACCGGAATGCGCTCCAGTGCTTTCAGCCCGACCCGCTTGCGTGTGATCGAACCAGGTTCGCCGGCCAATTGCGCCAGAATCCGGCCCGCGCCCGGAAAACCACCCTCACGTGCGCCACCGGCGCGGCGCACCTTCTGAATCGCCCATTGCAGGCCGGCCTCGACCGGCGTGGTGGTGTTGTCGATGTCGTTGCCATACAGCGGCAGGCCGGCTTCGAGCCGTAATGAATTGCGCGCGCCCAGGCCGATCGGCTTGACTTCGGGTTGCGCCAGCAAGGCCTGGGCCAACGCCAGCGCATGATCTGCGGACACCGAAATCTCAAAACCATCTTCGCCGGTGTAGCCGCTGCGGGTCAGGAACACGTCGATGCTTCGCGCGCCGGTGTTGATGGTGAAGTTGCCACCGGTCATAAAGACCAATTGTTCAACGCCTGGCGCCAGACGCGACAGGGCGGTCACGGCTTGCGGGCCCTGCAGCGCCAGCAGGGCGCGCTCAGGCATCGGAATAACCTGGCATCGACTGCCAATTTTGGCCTGGATGTGCGCGATGTCGCCCACCTTGCAGGCGCCGTTGACGATGACAAAGAGATCGCCACCGTTGGCATAGTCGCGGTTGACGAACATCAGGTCGTCGATGATGCCGCCGGTCTCATTGAGCAGCAGGCCGTAGCGCTGTTTGCCCACAGCCAGGTCGATCACATCCACCGGAATCAGGCTCTCAAAGGCGGCAGCGGCATCCGGCCCCACCAGCCGCAACTGGCCCATGTGCGACACGTCAAACAAACCGGCCGCCGTGCGCGTGTGTTTGTGTTCGGCCATCAGGCCTTCTGGGTATTGCACCGGCATGCTGTAACCGGCAAAGGGCACCATGCGGGCACCCAGGGCAATGTGTAAATCGTTGAGGGGAACTTTGAGCAAGTCATCAGGCGTGGCAGACATCAGCACTCCAATCGGGTAGGGGGCAAATCAAATTCCATGGCCTGACTGTGCGTCAATGCCATGGGCTGCCCCCGCTGTCCGCTTTACCTGAGAGATTCGCCGCCACCAGTCGCATGAGGCGCTGGTTTTGGGTTGCTCCTTCGGTGGATCTGCTATGGCGCCAAGCGCCGGGGCCGACCTCTCTCCAGTGGGGAATCGTCAACAAGTTTCAACGCTTGATGACGTTTGTCAGTCCTTTTGCCTGAGCGTTCAAATGGCTGCGATCAGCTACGCTGCGCCTTCGGCGGCCTGCCTCACCGGGCAGGCTCTCTCCTGACGTCGCAAATTCTACATGGGGTTATTGCGTAAATTTCTGACAAGCCAATCAGCATGCGGTCAGCCGCTGTGGGCCCGCGCGCGGCCGCCAGCAAGGCAACCACCAGGTTGCACAGCAAAAACAGCGCCACAGCCAGCGTGATGTCGTTCATGCTGGCGCCCCAAACAGGGCGGCAATGCGCTGCGCCAGCGCCAGCGCCAGCGCCAGCGCCAGCGCCAGCGCATCTTGCGTCACCGGCAGGTCCTGGTGCAGCACATGCAGGCGCAAATGGTTGTCAAACAGTTCGACGCCCGCCGTGCCCGGCATCAGGCTGAGCGTATAGGTCAGCAGAATGCGCGGCGCACCCATTGGCAGCGTCAGCGGCAATTCCAGAAAAGCGGGCCGCAGGGCCTGGCACCCGCGCCGCGCCATGCCCGCCACTTGCCAGCCGCCGCGCACCGAGTTGATGAGGAAGAACGCCAGAAAGCCAGGCAAGGCAGCCAGCCGTAAACCTGGTGCCGCCGGCGGCGCCAGCACCATGCTCGCCCAGGTTGCGGCCACGACGGCGAGACCTCCCATCGGCCAGCCGTCAACGCGGCCTTCGGCCAGCAGCCACCAGAGCACGGCAAAGAGCAGCGCGCGGGTGATGGCTGGTTTCAGGGTTGCGCTGTCATGCCAGCGCCGAGGGTTTTCAAAGGTGTCCATCGTCATTGAAGTGGTGGAGAGTCCTGCCTTGCATTATCTACACAGTGGCACAGCCGGGCGCTGCACCGTTGCGTTGCTGCCAACGCCAATTGACGCAGGCAGTGTCGCGCGCAAGCATGCGCCAAATTCCACGTTATCGCGCCTCGGAGCAAGCTGCTGACGCGACAAATGTCATTCGAGAGCCTCTTTTTCGAGGCTAAGATGAACAGTGCATCGCGCTTTATCCGCTGCAAACTGCCAGTTGTTGTTAGGAGCTT